>ERZ1031897.546-NODE-546-length-13693-cov-7.524784_pt1 | contig 13693 bp, 10 predicted proteins | sample MGYA00517881_ERZ1031897 | MGnify/ENA primary metagenome ERZ1031897 (study PRJEB33719, sample SAMN04261280) | wastewater metagenome | biome: rural village; feature: human; material: feces | host: Homo sapiens | place: El Salvador | collected 2013-01-07 ... | reverse complement strand
TGCCGGTATCTCCGTCCGGGCGGGTCAGGCCGTCGGACGCAGGGGCGGTAAATGCTCTGCCGTTTTTCACGATGATGTGAATAGCATCGGAGCTGCCGCCCAGCTTGCCGCCGCCAAGGTCAAGGGTAACGACCTTCAGTCCGTCAGAACCCAGTGTGCCAGGGTTCAGGACTTCAAGGACGGGGCGGAAACCGAGGTAGACGTTCCGAAACGAGGACGAGGTGTAATACCAGAAGCGGGCCGAGTTGTACCCACGGTACGCCCGGAACGACTCGGCGGCAGAAGAAGTATCCTGTCCCCACGAATACATTTTATTCCAGTTTTGGATATATCCGCTGTTCTTGTTCAGCATCGTGTCCCATTCGTTGCTTTGGGGCACGCCGCGTTGGGAATCGCCCGAACCTGTAGAGATACTTCCCACAGACGGTGCGCGCAGGGTATAGTCCACGCCGCCGCTGGCATAATTTTTGCCGAAAATCAGACCTTCGTCATTCAGGCCACCCCAGCTAATCGTATGCGTTACGGCATAGTCCGCCACAAACAGGCTGTGGGGATATTTGTTCTGCTGTGCATACTCCTCGGTGGTTGCCGTCGCAGACGTGAGTTTGTAGGCTTCTATCGTTCCCACATAGGTAAAGGGAACATAGTGCAGCGACGTATCCGGCAAAGAAACCGCACCATCTGAGTTTCCGCCGTTTGCCGTTCCGGGAATATTCATCGCCGAAAGGTCAAAGTAATAGGTGTCGCCGGGTTTGAGGGAAAACTGTTCTGATAAAGCAAACTGCGCCGTGAGCTTGGTAACGTCCGCTGGAACGTTGTCGCCGGGGGCGTAGAGCTTACCGTCGCTGCCAAGCCACATGAAGTAGCTGCCTGTATTTCCGTCCGGGCGGTTCAAACCGCCGGACGCAGGCGCGGTAAACTCGCTGCCGTTTTTCACGATGATCTGAATAGCATCGGAGCTGCCGCCCAGCTTGCCGCCGTTCAGGTCAAGGGTAACGACCTTCAGTCCGTCAGGACCCAGTGTGTCAGCGTTCAGGACTTCAAGGACGGGGCGGAAACCGACGTCCGGGCTGGAGTACGCAGCATTGATGCTGACCCAGATGCGGGCCGAATTGTACCCGCGAATCGCACGGTACGACGCGCCGCCAGAAAAAGCATCCTGTCCCCACGAATACATTCCATTCCAGTTTTGGATATATCCGCTGTCCTTATTCAGCATCGTGTCCCATTCGTTGCTTTGGGGCACGCCGCATTCGGAATTGCCCGAACCTGTATAGTTACTTCCCACAGACGGTGCGCGCAGGGTATAGTCCACGCCGCCGGCGACATAGTCCTTGCCGAAAATCAGACTCGCAGTATCTAAGTTATTCCAGTTTACCTTATGCGTTACGGCATAGTCCGCCACAAACAGGCTGTGAGCGTATTTGTTCTGCTGTGCATACTCATTGGTGGTTGCCGTCTCCGATGTGAGCTTGTAGGCGTTCACCGTACCCACATAGGTGAAAGGCACATAGTGCAGGGTGCTGTCCGGCAGATCGCCGTTTCCCGTGCCGGGAATATTCATCGCCGAAAGGTCAAAATAGTATCTGCCGCCGGGGGTGAGGGAAAACTGCTCTTCCACCTGCTTTTCCACCGTCAGCGCAATGTCTGTGAAATTGCTTGCGTAGTCGGTTTTATAATCGCCGTTGTACTGCTCGCTGAAAACTTTTAAGGTATAGTTGCCGGGTGCAATATCAGACGGGATTTTGATTTCAACCGTTCCGCTTTCGGCAGTAGGCTGTGCTACTCTGCCATAATACTGTGCGCCGTTGTTATCCGCAATGATGGCGGAGATATATTCATTTGCCCCTGTGGTCGCTCCGCTGTAATTCAGCGTAATGGTATCGTCGGGGGCGGCATCGGCAGTTTTTTCCGTTACGGCAAAACTGCGGCTACTATCTAAAAGTGTCAATTTCCACTCGTTTCTGCTGTATTCGGGAATCGGGGTCAATCCTCCGGCAGGCTTTCCGCCCACAGCGGCAGATGCAAAAAGGACAGAGTTCATATTTAAGTTAAAAGCAGGACGAACAGTCCGATGATTATTTTTCTTGCGGATAGAGGCCCCAGAGTATTGGACAGAACCATCACTACTCACGATGGCGACATAAAAAGTCTTGGAGCCGGGAGAGCGCAGGTACCAACTGCTTGTCACCCAATTCGGATGCGCAGGATCCAAGGCACGCAGATCGTTGTTTACCGCAATAGCCTCTTTTGTGGAAAGCGGCCAGAATACAGCGTTATCCACCTGCCCTCCCGCTACACAGTCGGTATTTTCTCCGTTGTAACTTCCACTTGTAAGCGTCCGTTTCTTTACGGCAGCATTTTCTTCTGTCGTCAGCTTTTCCACAAGCGCGTCTATCGCGGTTTTCAAATTACTCGGTGCGTATTCGTTGTATAATATGATATCGGCAAATGGTATAACTCCCATAGCGCCTGCCGCAAGCAGGGTAATATCCCCTTGTGCGCTTGTAACACCGCTTCCGTCATAGCCGATAACTCGCCATGCACCGGAATCATTTTCATGGTTTTGCCCGAAATACACGGTCGGTGCGGTCGCTGTGTTTACATTTTTACTTAGTGCGCCTGTGCCAAGCTGTATCGCAGCAGAGCCCTCTGCCCCAACCTCCTCGGCAAACACGCTTATCGGCGTAAGACAGAGCGTCATGCATAAAGTTAGCAGGATACTAAGTATTCGTTTTTTCATATTCTGTTACCTCCGTTTCGCAGCCTCAAACAAGACTCTTTTTCTTTTTCAGTACAATGTATAAGATTAAACCGAGGTTACCAAGCAGCGCAAGTCCCGCAACAGAACCGATAACAATCAAAGCAGGTGAAGATGCGGGTTCGGATATGTTTCCGAAGCCTGCGGGAACGGCTACATCTGCCACCGCTTTCACACCGGTGTCTTTCTCACCAATCCACCAGTTGCCGTTTTCACCGATAAATGGGGTAAGACCGTCCTTGCCGTCCGCACCGACAACTTTACCAAGATTGACTACCTTGCCGTCGGTGTAGGTGATAACAAGCTCGCCGTCTGCGTTGATCTCCGCTTTGGCTATTCCGATGCCGTCCTTACCGTCTTTGCCGTCAGAGCCGTTTGCACCGTTTGTTCCATTTGTTCCATTTGTTCCGTCCTTGCCGTTCTGTCCCGATGCACCTTTCTCTCCGGTGTCGCCTTTGTCGCCTTGTTGTCCGGCTTTACCGGTATCGCCCTTTTCGCCTTGTCGTCCGGCTTCACCGGTATCGCCCTTTTCGCCTTGTCGTCCGGCCTCACCGGTATCGCCCTTTTCGCCGGTAGCTTTCACACCGAGAGATACCCATGTCTGTCCGTCATCATAGGAGATATACCAGAAGTTATCATCATCTATTTTTAGCTTTGGCGTTGCACCGTCTTTTCCGTCCTGACCGGGTGTACCTGTTTCGCCCTTGTCGCCTTGTTGTCCGGTTTCACCGGTATCACCCTTCTCTCCGGTGGCTTTCACACCGAGGGATACCCATGTCTGTCCGTCGTCATAGGAGATATACCAGAAGTTATCATCACCTATTTTTAGCTTAGGCGTTGCACCGTCTTTTCCGTCCTGACCGGGCGCACCTGTTTCTCCCTTGTCACCTTTGTCGCCTTTATCGCCTTTATCGCCCTTTTCGCCTTGTTGTCCGGTTTCACCGGTATCACCCTTTTCTCCGGTGGCTTTCACACCGAGGGATACCCATGTCTGTCCGTCGTCATAGGAGATATACCAGAAGTTATCATCACCTATTTTTAGCTTAGGCGTTGCACCGTCTTTTCCGTCCTGACCGGGCGCACCTGTTTCTCCCTTGTCACCCTTGTCGCCTTTGTCACCTTTATCGCCTTTATCGCCTTTATCGCCCGTCAGCTCCGACAAGGCAATCAAATTATTCCAGGCAGAATCATCACTGTACTTCCACTGTATAAATCCATTATATACATTCAGTTCAATTTGCTTTCCATCTGCGCCGTCATTTCCCTTCAACTCGGAAAGTGATACAAGAACACGGTAAGCGTCGTCACTTTCGCCCACATATCGCCACTGGATACTGCTGCCGTCACTGCGTAATTCTATTTCTCTGCCGTCCGATCCCGTAAAGGTTGAGAAGGTTTTGGTATTGGATAATGCCGATACCGTTCCGTTATTGCCGACAGAGGAAACCGCAAAGGTGTAGGTGGTATCCTCTTCCAGAGTATCGTATGTATATTCAAAGGTCGTGTCTGACAGCGGAGCATCAGTCACACGCACAAAATCGCCGTCATCCATACGCATCCAGATATGATACCCTGTATAGGGGCGTCTGCTGTCTGCAGTCGGTGCCTTCCAGGTGATTTTTGCACTTTGATTGTCTGTTACGGATACGCCTGTAAGTGTAGGTATGGGCGGTGCGGCACGAAGATTGGTCAGCACATATCCGAACACAGGAATCTTCTGATCTCCTGCCGTCCATGTACGCATACCAAAATCCCAGGTAAAGCCGTATTTGTTTGAAACATCGTAGTCGATTCCGTAGGAGGCAAGGAGCGAACGGCGGTCGATGTTGTTTACCGTACCGCTGGCGCCGCTGCTTTCCGTCGTGGTGTAGACCGTACCTGTTGCTTTGCTGTAGCTCAAATCGATTACAAAACCCATATTGAATGCGTCTACGCCCCATGTGCTTTTCATCGAAGCGGAGAAGCCGTGAGCCATCTCAACTCCCTCGGCATGCTCAGATGTGGTAGTCCATTCGTTCGTGATACTGCTTGCACCGAAGCCAAGCTCATATTTTTGCTTACTCAGCGACTCAAATTTCGAAACATAGTCGGCGGTAGTAGCGGTATTCGACCAATAGGCGAACGGGTCGCCCTCGGCGTTCTCCGGCAGTACATGGCTGTTCAGTATCGGCAAAGCCTTTGCCTTTCCCTCTGCAATGTCTTTCTTGTAGGTTTCGTTATACAGTACCGCAAACTCATCGTAATACTCTCGGTCGAGCATGGTGTAAACCGGCTGCCCGGGGATCATCAGGGCGATGGTATTTCGCTCGCTCAAGTCAAAATCGCCCTTCCCGGGGTCATAAAGTGAGTAATAATAGGTTGTCGCCGGCACACGGTACAACACCACAGAATCGTTGCCGCCGGCATTGAAAGAGGCACTGTATTCCTTTGAAAGGGTATCCTCTGTGCTCTTGGTAAAGTCCATGGTATATCCGAGCGTCGCCTCGTATCTCCATACCTTCAGATCTCCTTGTGCGACGATGGACGCACCGAAGGAGGTATTCTGCGATGACGATTTCGTGTCCGAATAGCCTGAGGAGAAGGTGTAGGTGGTTGAGCCGTCGGAGAAATCAAGATCATAGTCACCGAGCTCCGAGAAATACGGAGCCGCCTGGAGCACCGCCTGCACCTGTGCATCGGAATATCCGTAGCCCTTGCCCTCATAGCGAGCAAACAGACCGTCCTTGTTCACGTCAGCCGCAAGCAGTATGCAGTTATACGGCATATCCCATGCAAGGTCGGCATCGTGGCAGAGCTTGGAAAACTCGTCCTTTTCGGCTGTTACCGTATACTTCCCGGCGACCGAAAGAGTGCCGCTGCCGAAATTCTCGCCGTAGAAAACATCGGTGAACAGGTCGAATTTACGCGCCGAACCGCTTCCCTTTTGCCTTTCGGCGGCAAGCGCGATCACCTGCTCGCGGCCTTCCGTGTTGTGGTCAAAATTGCCTGCGATGACATCCTGATACCACCACCATCTCGCGCTTGAATTCTTTTCGCGCACAGTGTCGCGCAGAAGATTAAGCGCGCCGTTCTGCTGAACCTCATACAGTCCGCCTGCGATCCATACCTGTTTGGGCGTACCTCTGCCGTTGATCGCAACGCTTGTCATAGCGGGCTTCGGCTTCACGCCCAGATCTTTTGTTCCGTTTGCGGTATAACCGCTCATGGTGGTTTTCTGCACATTCGTTATTGACTTGTTCTGACCGTAATAAACGGCAAAGCCCATGTTTTCGTTGTCGGTTTTCTTGTCCCAGATAAAGCCCTTCTTCTTTTCTTCCCTGACTTCACGGAAATATCCGGCAATTATGATTTCCTGCCAACCGTCGCCGTTGATGTCTCCCGCGGCAAGGTTTCCGTAGCGTATATGATCGTAGTAACGGCTGCCGTCCGCTTTTTCATCCTCGCGGTTCAGGGTCATCAGGGACTTTTGATCCACTCTTTTGAGGTTTCCGTTTTCGGCTTTGTATACCGAGAGCTTTGAAACAGCCTTACGAAAGGAATCGCCGGAAATCTCCTTGTCCCTGCCGTCGATCTTATCCGGCTCGGCAATGCCTGCGTACACGATAAGCTCATCGCAGCCGTCACGGTCAATATCCGCCGAGATAAGAGACTTCGTGATCTGGTCGCGCTCATACAGAGTCGTGTTCCAGCCGTCGAAATAGGCATTGCCGCTGCCCTTGGATTTGACAAACGATTTTCTTGAAAGTCCCTGTTCTCCGGCAATTCCCGTGCCGGCTATTCCCCATAAATCATCATTGCCGACGTAGGTGATAACGGCGGTCATCTTTCCGTCACCATCATAGTCGCCCGCCGTGACATTGAAATAGTGGCGGAATTCCTGGTATTCCAGCTCGCCGTAACCGGGTTTCTTGCACGCCCACATCGGAGCGTCGGCAATTTTCTGAAGCTCGGAGCGCTTGTTGTTTACAAGGTTTTGTACCCAGTAGCAGATCTTCGCAGTGTTCTTGGAATTATCCATATCGCAAAGACCGACAAAGATGGCATGATCGTTTCTGCCCGTGCCGAGTGGGTCGTAAGCTGTTCCAACAGCAAATGCAACATTATCGACAGCAGAAACCCGATGGGCACTCGGTGTACATTCGGCAATGTTGATACCGAAATTCCACTTACTGTATACCTTGGTATGATCCTGCGCCGCCTGCCCCTCTGCGTTGCGATAGCTGTAAATGATCGGCTCATACCATGGGGTGATGGCAAAGGGCTGACCCTTTTTTGTGCCGTACGGGTTGCTTTCATCCTCTGCCCATCCGACCGGTGGGGTTGTGTCGGGTGTGAGCAGTGTGCCGTATGCACTCGAGTCGGATGCCGATACTCCCAGAATGGCATAGCTCATAATAGGTAAAGCAACACACATCACCATACATAGGGTGAGCAGGGTACAGAGTATTCGTTTTTTCATTTTCCGTTTCCTCCCTTCAAATATTGTGAACGGTATTTATCCGCAAACAGAGCGACACCCTGTTTTAAGACCTCCATTTGGGTTTTTAAATAATATTCATCCTCAAACATAGCATAGTGTACACAGGCACGAACAAATATAAAAATCAACGGTGTAATCACCGTGTACGGAATACCGATTTTCGGCTCCAACCGCTTGGCATATTCGGTATAGCGCTCATTCACTCCCTCAAAGAATTTCTTGCCGTGCTCAATATATTTCGGATGAGTATAGACCTGATACATCAGCCGATATTTTTTGCCGTGCTTCTTTGCGGTCCAATACGGAACCTCTCTCACAAATCGGACAACATCATTCGGGTCGGTGGGAGCTTTTTCCATAAAATCATCCTCAACCTTTTCCATACAGTATGCAGTTGATTCAATAATCAGTTCATCCACACTATTGAAATAGGAATACAGATTTCCCGTTGTACACCCACACGCTGCCGCCAAAGCCTTGATACCCGTGCCGGTCAGCCCGTTTTCAGCATAACATTCAAAGCATTTTTCCATCATTTCCCGCTTACGCTCGTTGTGTTGTTCCTCTGTTGTTCTCATAATGTTCGCTTCCTTTTGATAACTAATCAATTAATTAACTATAGTATAACACAGGACTACGGTAATTTCAACAATTTACTAAAAAAAATTTGCAAAATATTAAAATTTTATCGTATCTGTCGGAAACTTTACGGCTATAGCCGTACCCTTTTCCGAACTTTCTTCCACACGGACTTTACCATTGTGCAATGTGACGATTTTCCACACCAAAGAAAGTCCCAAGCCTACGCCACCGTATTCCCTGCTTCGAGATTTATCCACACGAAAGAAGGCCTGAAAAATACTTTCTCTGTATTGTTCGGGGATGCCGTAGCCGGTATCCGCAACCGTAATAACAAGCTGATTATCTTTGTGCGTTATGGTAATATTCACTGTACCGTCAAAACGGTTGTAGCGTATAGCGTTTTCGGTCAGATTATATAACAAACGGTAAATCAACGTGTCACTGCCTGTCATAACAGCGTCGCCCGTGCTTTCAAGTGCAATATTGTTCTTCTCTGCAAGGGGCGCAAGGTCAGTGAAAATTTCTTCTACCATAGGTCCTATCTCTATGCGGTCGGCACACGATACTGTACGAAGCTTACTCATTTCCAACAAGGTTTTTGTCATTTGCGTCATTCGTTCGGTCTGCTCACATAACAATCGGAGAAACTCAGCCGTTTCCGGCAATACCTCGGGATGCTCTGCCGAAAAAAGTTCAAGCTGTGCCTGCATAAGCGAAAGCTGCGTACGCAGCTCGTGTGCAGCGTTTCCGGCGAACTGTCGTTGAGCTGTGAATCCCTCATCAAGACGGTCAAGCATCAGATTGAATGACTTGACAAATTGTCTCATTTCAGGCAAAACCTCTTCGGTTATCTTCATATCCGTCAAATTGTTAGGCTGAACCTTCTCAACCCGAGCTGTAAAAGTACGCAGAGGCTTCAGCGCATGCCCGCTTAAAAAATACGCAAGCACACCGCCTAACAATGTTGCCGCCGCCGTAATATACCAATTGGTAGCGATAAAGGATTCCTGTACTCCGTTAATTACAATAGTCAATTCACGATCAAGCTTTTCGTGTTCGGGATCGAAAAATTCGGGTTCTCCTTTGTCCGTATCTCCGTAACTTGTAACATAAGAACCTATGGAATCCATGTAACGGCTGCCGGAATAGCCGATAAGAACATTCATAAAAATGCAGGTAGCTCCGATAAGAAGTGCAGTCATCAAAGTTATGCGCCATTGCAAGGATAGCTTTTTCATTCTTTTTCTTCCTCCATAACATATCCTTCACCAATGCGATTGCGAATCGGGTCATAACCGAGCGCCGCACGCAGTTTCTTTCGTAATGCAGAAATATGTACTCTTATTGAATTGCTGAAATTGTCAAAATTGATGTGATTGCTTTTTAGTTCATAATAGCAAAAGTCACGCTGCAAATTTGCAACGTGACTTTTGTTTTAAGGAAAGCTATATATTAACTTATAAACTATTTAACGCAGATCATCAAATCTTATATTTTTCCAATGCTTTTTCATATTCTTCGCTGTCATCACCGTATATAACAACTTGCAATGGATTACTTAAATCAAGACTGTAAATGCCCAGTAAAGATTTTGCATCAACTGTATAACGGTCTGAAACTAAATCAACATCATAATTACAGTTGGAAGTTAATTCAACAAATTCTCTGACCTGATCCACTTGTGTGAGTCTGATTTTTACTATTTTCATATACTTGTCAACCTTTCTGACATATTTTAATTTCATCTAATGTGGGCAACGCAGGAATTGCACCTATTCTTGTTGCAGTCAGTCCACCCGCAGCATTTGCAAAAAGTATCTTATCATCAAGCACCATATCAGCAATCTCATCGGGTTTATAGTTTTTTAACTGCCACAACATTGCACCTACAAAAGCATCCCCGGCACCTGTGGTATCAACCGCATCGACCTTGTATGCAGGAAATACACAAAAATGATTTTTGTTGCGATAGCAAGCACCTTTTTCTCCGAGCGATACCAAAACTAATGACGCACCCATATTTAAAAGCTTTTTTGAGCCGATTTCAAGATTTGTTTCTCCTGTAACAAGATACATTTCTTCCTCAGACACTTTCAAAATATCCACCATTGTAATCGCTCTTGAAATTTCATTTACCGCTTTTTCCCTATCACTCCACAAAAGAGATCTATAATTAGGATCAAAACTAATTATTTTCCCGAGTTTCTTTGCATAATTTACAGCATCATATGTCGCCTTCCTGCAAGGTTCATCTGTCAAAGATAATGAACCGAAGTGGAAAATTTTGCATTCATCAATAAGTTCTTTTTTCACTTCATCTGCATTAAGCATCATATTGGACTTTTGCTTGACCTTTGGGAATGTCATAGACAATACAACGGCATTGCAAAGCCAAAACGAGATTTGACGATTGATGATATTATTCCGTATGGTGTATGACTATTCTGAAAAGGATTGAGATTTATTATGCGGTATGATATAATTAGCTCATTGATAAATCGGAATTTTATGAAGAGATGAAGAACCATTGTAGAGAGTAAATCTACAGTGGTTTTTTATTGAAATAAATGGATTCACTGATGGGATGAATAGTGTAATATATTTGTATATTGACAATCTAACAACTGTTAGATATAATATACCTAACAGTTGTTAGATAGAGGTGTTTTATGAATACGACAAAAGAAAGAATTTTAGATGTTTCATTAGAATTGTTTTCCCAAAGGGGATATTCCGCAGTTTCGATTAGAGATATTTGTAAGGTTGTGGGGATTAAAGAAAGTTCTGTTTACTATCATTTTGAAAATAAGCAAAATATATTTGATGTATTGCTGGACAGGTTTTCTGAAATCGCAAAAGGGATGATGGCTCAACTTGAAAACGGTCTTACAGAAGGACAGAACTCTTTTTCAGATGGTATTAATACTGTTTCTAACTGTTTTTTTGAACAATATCTTATGAATGATTTTTGTAATAGGGTTATGCGAATTATGTTTATCGAGCAGTTTAATAATGAAAATGTGAGAAAATTGTATCAGCACTGGCTAATGGATGAGCCACTCAATTTTCAAAGCAAAATCTTTTCTGTATTGATGAGTATTGGAATAATACCGAATTGTTGTAGTGAATATCTTGCAGTAAAGTATTATGCTCCAATTTATTTCTATGCACAGAAATGGTTGTTCAATGGGGAATTAACAGAAGAAAGCAAAGAGGCATTCCGTATAGATGCATATAAGCATATACAGATGTTTTTTGGAGAAGTAGGAGGTTACAATGGCTAATAATATTATTATCACGGGAGCAAATCAAGGTATCGGTTATTATATGGTGGAAAAATTGCTTTCAGAGGGGAACAAGGTATCAGTTTTGGATATTGAAACCGACAATCTTACAAATCTCAAAAAATTATATGATTGTCTTATTTTTTATAAGGTGGATTTAAGAAATTATGATGAAGTAAAGAGGGCTGTTGACGAAACGGTTGCAGAGTTTGATACTATTGATATTGCGGTACATAATGCCTGCAAATGTACATTTGAAAGTGAAAGCAAAACGGATTTAGACACATACAAGGATGTTTTTGATGTTAATTATTTCGGCGCATTACGTTTGGTAAAATGTGTTATTTCCTATATGTCAGCACAGAAAAAAGGACGTGTGATTTTTACAAGCTCAGGTGTAGGTGTGACAGGATTTATGAATATCTCGCCTTATAGTTCCACAAAGGGTGCATTAGAAGCATTAGCAAAATGTTTGAGAATTGAGTATGCAAAGGATAATATTACATTTCATATTATGCATCCACCTCTTACCAGAACAGAATCTGCTTCACCCCTTCCTGTTCCCGAAGAGTTCAAGGCATTACCTGAAAAAGTTGGTTACGGACTTGCAAAGCATATAAATTCCAAGAGGTTTATTATTTGTCATAACTTTAACCAGAAGATGCAAACTCTGGGCTGCTATTTGTTACCTACAAAAATGGGAGATTTGCTTTCGAAGTTAACAGCAAATTTTACTGAAACAAATGATTTGTAAAATTTCAGTCTTGTGGAGAGACTGAAAGCAACAGAAGATTTGAATTTTACATTGTATGAACACAATATCATCAGGTAAGTCTCAAAAAATCATTATTGTTATGTGGGCACTGGTTGCAGAAGAACTAGGCTGGAGAGGTTACTTACAAGAAAAAATTGAAGCACATGTAGGAGACGTATTGACGCCTTTAATTGTTGGAATTATTTGGACAGTATGGCATTTTTCAGGCAATCTGTTTACAAATATATATAGACTTAATCCTAATTGGAATACGGGAAGAATGGAACCATATATGATAGTGAATACAGTATATTTGTTTAATTTCATTATATTTGTGGTGTGGAGGTGTTTCACTAAGAGATAAGAAAGTATTGGCATGAAAGGCAAATGAAAATTTCAGTTTATCTACTAATTAAATTCAAGGAGTAACCTTTTTGGGGTTGCTCCTTTTAATATGCATTTAGCACAGAGCCTTATGGCTCTTTTTTTATGCCCTAAAATGAGGAGGTGACAGAATGGCAGATAATTTCGGACTGAAAATCGGTGTTGAGGGCGAAAAGGAGTTTAAGAAAGCGCTTGCTGAAATCAATCAGAATTTCAAGGTGCTTGGCTCTGAGATGAAGCTTATGTCCTCGCAGTTTGATAAGAATGATAATTCCGTTCAGGCTTTGTCTGCAAGAAATATGGTTCTTAACAAGGAGATTGACGCACAAAAACAGAAGATTGAAACCCTCCGGCAGGCACTTGCAAATGCATCGGAGTCATTTGGTGAAGCCGACAGAAGAACACAAAGCTGGCAAATTCATCTTAACAATGCCGAGGCATCACTCAACGGTATGGAACATGAACTGAACAGTAAGATTATCAATATCTGACTTATCCCACATTTCCGCAAAACCGGCAGCATTTGCATCATTGATAAATAAGCATCCGTCATCACTTATAATACCGGGGATAGAAATACCTACTCCTATAATTCTGTCAAACTCATCATCTTTTAGAAAACTATTCATCAAGTCGCCTAAGTTTTTAAAATAATTTTCATCAGAAGAAAAAGCTCTTGTCTTTCTTGTATATCTTATAACCATTCCGGACAAATCAACAAGCGTAAAACCTATGTGATTTTTTGTAATATCAACTCCGATGGCTAATTTTGCATCAGGAATTGAAGCATAAGCTTTTGCTTTCCTTCCGCCTGTAGACTTGTAAGCACCAACCTCATGAACCAATCCAAGATTGATTAACTCTTTCACATTTTGCAAAACAGTCGGCCAACTGAGGTTAAGCTTTTGTGCAAGCTCAGGCTGTGAAATTCTATCATATTTCAGCAGACATCTAAGAGTATTTATTCTATTTTGCTTTTTTACATCCATATTGTTTGTTGGAACAGAATTCATAATCAAAATCCTTTTATAAAGTATTTTATGTTTATTATATTACCATTTTTCTCAAAGTATTTTAAGAGTTCACACTAAAAAATCTATTAACTACTATGCAATAAAAATATGTAACATCTTTCTAGGAATGAATGCTAACTAAAGTATAGGAAAACAACTTCTTATATGCTATAATATAATTACTGTTTAATGCCGTTGATGATAGATTGAATCGGAATTATAGTTCTGATAAAGAATTATTTTGATGTAAAATCCATTTTGCACCCCCTTGTGGAAAAGCTATCGTTATACGGTTGATTTTGAAAGTAGTCTGCACCCCCTTAGCTGACTACTGTTTGACTACTTTTGAAAAATTCAATATGCCGTATTTGGCCTTGATTTGCGTGTTTTGAGGGAATTTTAAAGTGATACTCATTCCTGTTATACTCAATTCAC
>ERZ1031897.515-NODE-515-length-14162-cov-12.128163_pt1 | contig 14162 bp, 9 predicted proteins | sample MGYA00517881_ERZ1031897 | MGnify/ENA primary metagenome ERZ1031897 (study PRJEB33719, sample SAMN04261280) | wastewater metagenome | biome: rural village; feature: human; material: feces | host: Homo sapiens | place: El Salvador | collected 2013-01-07 ... | reverse complement strand
TAAATCCTTCAGGTACACTCTCCATAGTGAAACGCAAATACTTACCACGCCAATAATCGCGTTGCAATTCCAAAAGATGCCGTTTACGAATGATTGCATCCTTTTGATCTTTAGTAGTAGCCCCCTTTGACAACTTCTTTTGTCTACGAATTTGGCCATCAAGAGACTCATACTTTTCTCTCCAGTCATTAATACGTGCCATAATTTCCTCATGATTAGGCAACTCTGTTGGCAACTTGGTTTTCTTGACATCTCTATTGAAACGACTATCACAAAGTGTCAAATTCATTTTTGTACTGTCACCACCTACACTACGAGGAATAGTATGCTCTATATCAAACTTTGGATTAGCTCCAATAAAGTCTGATATTCCTATTTGCTTACCTGTATATAAACAGATATGTCCCTGCTCTTCCCAAAGGACATATTTCAAGACATCAACATCAGTCGGCTCTATATTTTTTCCTGTTTCAGCCTTAAAGAGGTTTATTATTTTTTTGCGAGCCTCATCATTCTTTTTTTGATTATCTTTTGTAAATAAAGCTATAGCATTACGCTTATTAGCATCATTTAATTCACGAGCAAATTCAATATGAATCTCTGTATCAGAATCTATCTTCCCCTCTTCCAACAAACGATTTACCAATTTACGTAATCTGAACATAGAACGCATAGCCATTGGATTACGCACGCTATCAATTCGAGGTGAACCAAGCTGATAAACACCATGGTTGTTGGTGCGCTGCACTCTAGGATATACCTCCATCATAGAAGGATGGTATAACTTCTTAAGTTTCTCTTCAGATACATGATACTGCTCCTTCAGATACTCCTTAATACAAACCTCGAAAGTACGTGCATCTTTAGAATCAATCTGATTCATTTCGTGGATAATATGCTCAATAGCAGCATTACGCATTTCTTCTATATCCCATTCATATTGCGGCATCACGTCACATAAGTTACCCAAGAATACGGCATGAGAATAAATCAAACCTCTTCTAAGATAAGGAAGAATCTTACAGATAGCCTTCAAACTTAAAGACGCATAATCACCCGGCAAAGAAATCTCGCAAAATTTCCTTGCTTCTTCATCATTCAATTGCAGACGATTCTTAGCAAACTCTGCAAGTTTTGTATCATCTGTATAGAAGAACAATACATGCCAAATATCATTGACTACATTCAAACGACTTTTACCCTCGGCTAGCGTATAGGTTTCACAAAGAGAATCTATCCAATTATCTCCAAAGATATCTTTTAAAGCGGTAGTTACAGGACAACCAGAAACAGATGTATCCATAGGGTAATTGAAAAGATATGGCATTTCGGCATCAGAACTCTTCTTGTAAAAACCATATTGTTTTTTGGGTGCCAATTTCTTTGCTATATCTTCAAAGTCAAACAACTTCTTTGATTTACGGAAGAACAAAGGCATAATGAGTGCTCGCTCCTCTGAAGACAGAGGGCGTAATACATCATCATTTGGAGTCTGAATCTTTATGTTATTGATAAAAGAGAGCATTCTAAACTCTTCATACATAGGATGTGAAGAAGGACATCTTGTCTTGTTCTTCTCAAATACGCATTTACCAACTTGTCCTTTTTGCGACTTTAATGGTCGCTGGTAGAAAATGGCTTTTTCTATTTGATGTACCACTTCATGACCAAGATTCTTATCTAACTCCTGCTTTTCACAAATAGCCTTAAACTCTGCCAGATAATGCTCATTGCGTGCAGTATAATGATTACGGATCTTCTCTCCTTTATTATAGAGAGAATAAAAATAATCACCAAGATACTCATAACCAGCATCATGCATCTCTTGAGTAAGGTTACTGATACTTTCTTTTACCATTCCTGTATCATCACCACTCTGATCTTTACGATTACTTAAAAAGCCACGTCGCTGAATCATGTGATAAAAAGCACGACCCAGAATATATCTATCAGTTATACTGCTGAAATCCAAACAATCATGAAGGCACTTATGCCTATAAGCGTATGGTGTCTTTTCTGATTCATCATCAGTACTTTGCCATTGCATAAACAATTCATTCTTAGGATACTCCTTCTTGAGTCTCCATGCAGATAGTTCTGCTTTCGAAAGCGGAGGACATAAATGTGCATCACTTAAAATACGAAGCAGACGAATTTTACGTAATTTAATTCGATAATTTCTTACTCGTGCTGCCTTATGAGCCGTACGCTCAGCAGCTTTAGAAGACTCTATACCTTTTTCTATCTTAACACCTTCCTGGAAGATGTTAACACCTTTATCAAGCAAATGATATTCATCTGCCTGTTTTTCCACAATAGCCCATCCAAGACTATTGGTTCCTGTATCAATTCCTAGTATTTTAGTCATACTACTATAGTTTTATATACTTAATTATTAATTTTCTGTAAAATTACAACCTTTTTATTGGATAAACAAATTTTTTGTATTATATTTGCAGCAGAAAATAAGATTTCCTACATCTTATCACAATAAGGCAGTAATTGCCGAAGGTGTAAAACCTATACTCCCGCCTCGGTGGGAGTATAGGTTTTTATGGACCTTCCATTTTTTCCCATAACATCCCCCTTGCCTTATCAGCAATCTCTTTCGCCTCCTGATAGCACCCATCAATTTCTTCATAGGTGTATGCATTCCGAGCCTCAGCGATGCTTTCGGTTGCAACCTCTTCGAACATATCGAAGACGATTTGTTCATTATTATTTTGCTTCATATCTTTCTATTTAGAATCAAAATCAATCTGTTTTAACAGTTTCCATCTTCCTGTACGTGGAGCCCCAACACGACAAATCATATCAGCCTTTTGCAATATAGAAAGTTCTCGTTCTATGGTGCGTTGAGGGATTCCCGACATTACCGCCATTTGTTTGGCGGTAATATCGAAATGCTTTGCTATGAAAGAAAGGATAATTTGCTGACGATAAGTAGGTTTTATTACCGCCAGATTACCGCCAACATTACCGCCATCTCCGACATTTACACCGACATTCCCATCACGCTCTGCGATAACTTCGTCTATCGTCTTGCGCTGAACAATCGCCATCACGCCACCTCCATTTTCTTCTATCGTTGGCAATGGTAAGCTGGCACGTTCAAACTCCTCGGCAATCTTCTTGAAACCACGTCCCCATGATTCCTTATATTCTATATTTTGACTTTCATTCTGCATATTCTATTCCTCCATACTTTTGATGATTGAATTGACTCTCTTCTCCCTTCCCAATGTCTCAGGAAATGCATAGTGGCCATTACCTATTTCACGAGGATTAGGCTCTATATGCTCGGCATACCATGCACGTTTATACTCGGTGGTGATGATGCCGTAATCTCTGGCGGCAATGATGGAAGCGGCGAGAGAGGCGCCATACAGCTCCTTGATGTCTATCATCTCTTCCAGCGTTATCAACTCTCGCTTCCTGGAACCCAACTCTTCGATAAGCGTCAATTTGGGAAGAAGGAAGAAACTAGCAAAGAGATCACAGCGCTTCTCCAGTTTCAACGAACTGTCTTCCGGGAAGAGAAGAAGAAGATGGGCCAACTCATGAGCTGCCGTGAAACGAAGTTTCTCTACGCTACTCTTTTCCGGATTAAAATCGAGAATCATCAGTGGATGCTTCTTATCTGCCCAGGTACTCATTCCGAAAACATAATCCGGGAGAGTTGCAGCAAGTATCATGATGCCTTTTCTTTCCAAGAGTCTCAGAATGCTGGCGATGGGACCATCACCGCAATGCCACTTTTCACGAAGAAGACTGGATGCCTGGATGGCATCTTCCAGCGTTGAAACCCTGGTGCCCTTTATCGGATTCTTGAACTGGGTAGGAAAACCCGCTTCTTTCTCCTTGGCTCGATACTGCTCCGCCCAAAAAGAGAGTTTCGCTTCAAGGGCTTGCAACTCGTCTTCGGATACGTTCCCATTGGAGGTGGTGCGGAGCATCGGAACATCTATCTTGATATTGGTACCATCGAAATATGCCTCGCTGATATTGAGGGCTTTGGCTATGGCTTGCAGGGCATCACGCTTGGGGCGCATGATGCCTTTCTCATAACGGGATATACTCTGCTTGGTGATGGCTCCGTTGGTTCGCTCTACGAGTTTATCCATACTGAGTCCCATCATCTGTCGCGCTTCCCGCAATCTTATAGAAAATGAGTCATTAGTCATAATTGTCAGCTCTTTAATTTGTTGACAAATATAATAAGAATATTCGATATTGTCACTAAACAATATAGAGATTTAACATAAAAAAGCACTTGAATATAGGAAGAACTAGAAGATTTAAGGAGAAACGGGGATTACACATTATTATATATAGGAATCCATAGGAAAATTTCATATAAAATTATTGCCCAAAACATTTGTATATCCATAAATAATATTGTATCTTTGCAATCGGGTTTCAGACTCTATCCCAAAAAGAGGATCATATAAAAAAATCAAACTATAAACAAATAAACGTCATGAAAAGATTATCAGTTATCGTCTGCCTCTTTATGTTCGCCCTGATGCCTCTGCTGGCACAGGTAAAGCAGACCGTTGCCGTTCTCGGCGACTCGTATTCAACATTCGAGGGTTTCATTCCAAAGGGATATGCCACCTGGTACACCACTGCGGTTCAAAAAGTAACCGATGTCAACAAGGTGGAACAAACCTGGTGGTGGCAGGTTATCAAGGAAGGTGGTTACAAGATGGGCAACATCAATTCCTATTCCGGTTCCACCATCTGCAACACCGGCTACCGCGATGAGGATTACAGCGACCGTTCATTCATCAACCGCACTACCCTGCTGGGCAATCCGGACATCATCTTGATTTGCGGCGGAACGAACGACAGTTGGGCGAATGTCCCTATCGGCAATTACCAGTACAGCAACTGGAAGCGTGCCGACCTCTACTGTTTCCGTCCTGCCCTGGCGAAGTTGCTTTCCGATCTCCGTCAGCGCCATCCGAATGTAGATATCTACTTCATTCTAAATTCAGAGCTGAAGGATGAGATCAACGAGTCAGTAAAAAAGATCTGCAAGACCTATCAGGTTCCGGTCATCGCCCTTCATGACATAGACAAGAAGAACGGTCACCCAACTATCAAGGGAATGAGAAGCCTTGCCGACCAGGTTCTGAAGGTGATTAAGAAATAAAAATAGTAAGCCACTTTCAAAAACACTCTTCACCCCCTCACCGAAAGGTCATAAATTCCTATAAATTAAAAACTTACACGGGTAAAGAGTTTACATCACTCTTCACCCAGAGCCGCTTACGGAAAATCTGTATAAATCTGTGGGACATAAAAAAAGTGGTTTCAGCCCCCCGACCGAACAGGGCGAGTTTCCGTTTCTATTTCGTGCGTAATCCGAAGGTGAAGGGGTGAAGAGGGGTGAAGAGGGGGTGAAGAGGGGTGCGTAACTCTTCACCTCTCGCACCCCCAGTGTTTATCGGGGGTTCAGCCGATTTGGTGAAGAGTGAAGAGTAAAAAAGCGAGTGGTTGTTTTACCAGCTCCCGACGTATCGTTTTGTGCCTGGCAATGGCAGGTTATTGCCCTGGTAAGGGGCAATGTTGTGCCATAGTGAGGCAATAAACGATACAAGCCCCTTTACGCCTCATCAGTACCATCATGGCGACCTCTCAGTAACGTCTTTGCGCCTTGTAAGTACTATCATTGTTGCATCGGTTTTATGTAAAAAGTCTTCGGAGTAACCTTTACTTGTTGCCGGAAGAATTAATGTTATAAGCCGGAGAAGCCTATATCTTCGGCCGCACAACACTTGTTGTGCAAGCGGAAATCAGTTGGTGGGCGATTGAGTTGTATATAAGTTCTGTGTATGTATATGAACGAGCCGTAAAGAGCTTCAAGCCATTAAACCTGTCGCAATTTGCAACCAGATTAATCATTTTACTATAAACGAACCAAAGCTCTCAAATAAGTGAGTTAATATTGGAACATAGAACAGGACACCCTACTTACTAATATCTATGCCTAAATACAGGTTTAGGCAGGTGTCCCAATTTTTGCTGTAGTACAACTGTAAGACGATTACTCATGCCCATAGGGATGCTGAGTAGTTACCGGTCTCTCTTATCACAAATTTGACGTATATTTCATTTTGTGGAAAATATATTCATAACTTTATGCAATATTTCTGAAACTCGGTCGTTTATTCTATATAAAAATGTAAGTTTGCATATAAAACATTTGTAATATGAACAAAGATATAAATCGGTTGAAAGTCGTATTGGCTGAAAAGAAGAAAACAAACAAATGGTTGGCAGAGGAATTGTCCAAAGATCCTGCCACTGTTTCTAAATGGTGTACTAACACATTGCAACCAAATGTGGAGACACTTGTTGATATAGCCAAATTATTGGATGTCGAAATCCAGGATCTATTTTGGCCGATAAATAAACAACAATAGATGAATATGGATATAGTATTATTGATAATAGCAATTTGCTATCCTTTTATATTTAAATATCTTGAACAGTATTTCGTACAGAAAGGAAAAAATGCTGCTCAAAAGGAAGATATGCGTGATATTCAATATGAAACGAAAAAAGGAGAAAACATCGCAACAAAAGAGGATATAGAAGAAATAACTGCACAGATTGAAAATGTCAAAAATGAGATTTCATTTGAAAATCAACGCAGACATGAGTTCATTAAGCAACGAACAGAACGCTTGTTGAAAATCTTGTATCTTACAGAGAAATTGAATGAGCAACAAAGAACTTTGTTGTATATCTTGTATGACAAGCATTCCTCGCAACGTCTTCTTTCTTTGATTGAACAGATAAATGGTACACTATTATCATTTTTACATGAGTGTAGAATTATCTTTGTAACAGTTGAGGACAAGGATTTGAAATCAAGAATATCCAAATTGATAGAAGATGCTCAAAATTATGCCAACTACATGTGCTATATAGCAAGTAACGCTTCAAGCCATATGACTAATTGGAAAGATTTTCTTGATTTGGCAGAAAAGCATAATGGTGCAACTCAACTGTTGAACGAGGCTATAAAAAGTCAAAATAGTGTAGAGCAAATACGAAAAGAATTTGATAACAATATAAATAGTAAAAAAGAAGCTTTGTATGACAGTCAAATTAAGTACCTTTCAAAATTGAATCTATTGTTTGGTAGTGACTTTCATCTAAAAGGATAAAATATACGATTATGAACAAGCAACAACTCGCAAATAAAATATGGGCATCTGCAAACAAGATGCGCTCTAAAATTGAGGCTAATGAATACAAGGACTATATTCTTGGTTTCATTTTTTATAAATTCCTTTCAGAGCAGGAGGTTAGGTTTGCAAAGGAAAATGACCTCACCGATTTGACTCAACTCATAGAAGAGGATGCACAAACAGTCAATTGGGTACAAAACAATCTGGGCTATTTCATTGCTTATGACAACCTTTATTCCACTTGGACAAGCAAAGACTTTGATTTCCAAATTGCCAATGTACGTGATGCCTTGTCTGCTTTTACAAGATTGATATCTCCTACTCACAAGAAGGTGTTTTCTGGAATATTCGACACATTGCAGACTGGCTTGAAGAAGTTGGGCACTTCTGATGCAGAGCAAACTCATGCTGTGAGTGATCTTCTTTCGTTGATAAAGGATATACCTATGAATGGAAGACAAGACTACGATGTGCTTGGATTCATCTATGAGTACCTTATCAGTCAGTTTGCTGCCAATGCAGGAAAGAAAGCAGGTGAGTTTTATACACCTCATGAAGTTTCCTTGCTAATGTCAGAGATTGTGGCTTACCATCTTAAGGACCGCTCGCAGATAGAAATCTACGACCCAACGAGCGGCTCGGGCTCACTTCTTATTAATATTGGCAAGTCGGTGGCACGCCATATCCAGCAGGACAACTGCATCAAGTATTACGCACAGGAGTTGAAACAGAATACGTATAACCTTACTCGTATGAATCTTATTATGCGTGGTATCGTTCCTGACAATATTATTGCAAGAAATGGCGACACGTTGAAGGACGACTGGCCTTATTTTGATGAGAATGACAAGGAGAACACTTATCATCCCCTGCATGTAGATGCTGTGGTAAGCAACCCACCGTATTCACAAAGTTGGACTCCACCACGCAAACCAAAGAATGGAGAAATGGGCGAAGTCGATCCTCGTTTTGATGATTACGGCATTGCACCGAAAGGAAAGGCTGACTATGCTTTTCTGCTTCACGACTTGTATCATCTAAAAACAGATGGCATTATGACTATAGTGTTGCCTCACGGTGTTCTTTTCCGTGGAGACGCTGGCGACGGCTCGGAAGGAAGCATACGCCAACAACTGATAGAGAATGACAACATTGAGGCAATCATCGGTTTGCCGTCAGACATTTTCTATGGCACTGGTATTCCTACCATTGTTATGGTGTTGCGTAAGTCACGTTCTACAAGTGATGTGCTTATTATTGATGCATCCAAAGGATTCAAGAAAGAAGGCAAGAAAAACAAGCTGCGGGCTTCTGACATCAAACGAATCGTAGATACTTATGTCGCCAAGAAAGAAGAACCAAAATTCTCTCGGTTGGTGTCTAAGGAAGAAATTCGTGCTAATGGGTATAATCTCAACATCCCTCGATATGTCAATTCTTCGGATGATGTTGAGACTTGGGACTTATATGCGACAATGTTTGGAGGTGTTCCAAAATCGGAGCTTACTGCTATGAATGATTATTGGCAGGTTTTTGCTGGCTTAGAGGATTCGCTGTTTAAAGCAACTGACACGCCACAAACAGAGTTCAAGGTAGAAAACATTCGTAAGACGCTAAAGAATCATCCATCCGTGATAGGTTTCAAAAATCTATATGCAGAAAAGTTTGGTGGCTTTAGTGGAATGTTGCGTCATCATTTGCTTGACAATATGCTTTCTTTGAATATTGCAGCAGAGGAAGATGCGATAACCTCTTACATATTTAAGCAACTGGAACAAATGCCGCTTGTTGACCGTTTCGAGGCTTACCAACTGTTTGCCGACAAATGGCAAACAATATCGCAAGATTTGGAAATCATACAGTCGGAAGGCTTTGAAGCTACTCGTGTGGTCGATGCCAACATGGTAACAAAGAAGAAGGACGACAAGGAGTATGAGGTACAGGATGGCTGGATTGGTCGTATCTTGCCGTTCGAACTTGTACAGACCACTTATTTGAAATCAGAATGGCAAGCACTTCACAGCAAGGAAGAACGCTTGGATATAGTTGGCTCGAACTTGGAAGAAACTTTGGGTGAACTGGCAGACGATGAACGTGATGGCATCACTAATGATGATGGCGCACTTGACAAGAAGAGTCTTGAAAGCAAACTTGCCGAGGCTTTGGAAGAAGTGGAGACACCTGAAATTTTGGCTCTCAACGAATACCTCTTGCTATCAAAGAAAAAAGACAAGATGGCTTTCATCGAAGCACACGACGAGATTGATTGGGATTGTGTAACGACCTGCAAAGACGGAACATACGGTAAGCCTGCAGCAAATACCCTTATCAGCAACTATCGTGCAAACTTCGATTTCCCCGAGGGCTCTTATGAGGCTCATTTGATTAAGCTCAACAGCCTGCTGAATGAGTCAAAGGTGTTGAAGTCTGAGATAAAGGTGACTTCAGTGGAGTTACATGAGCATACCAAAGTAACGATAGAACAGGAACTGACTGATGAAGACATCATGTCGTTGCTATCCATGAAGTGGATTGAAAGTCTTTGTGCCCATTTATCTACTTTGCCTCAGACTATCATAGACGATTTCACCAATAAACTTGTGGCTTTGCAAAAAAAATATGCCACAACGCTTGTTGATTTGGAACATGATATTCATGATGCCTCTGTGCAACTTGCAGATATGATTGACGAGTTGACAGGAAATGAGAATGATATGGCTGCATTGCAGGAGTTTAAGAAAGTTTTGGTAAACGCTTAATGAGAAATTGTTATGGATAAGAATAAGAGAATTCCAAAAGTAAGATATAAGGGATTTGAGGATGAATGGGAGAATATGGACGCTTCTGAAATCTTCAAAACATATTTTGATAAAAATCACCCAGACTTGCCAGTCCTTTCTGCATCGCAAGAATATGGTATGATAGTCCGTGAAAATGTAGGATTCAACGTACAGCATAATAAGGAAAATGAGGCTGGGTATAAAAGGGTTCTTCCTGGGCAGTTTGTTATTCATCTTCGTTCTTTTCAAGGTGGTTTTGCCCATTCTACAGTTGAAGGAATCACGTCGCCAGCGTATACCATTATAGAGTTTCGTGACAAAAGCCAACAAGATGACATCTTTTGGAAATACGTGTTAACGTCAAAAGAGTTTATTAAACGACTTGAAACAGTAACTTATGGTATCCGTGATGGGCGCAGTATCAGCTTTGATGATTTTTCGGAACTGGGATTTGAAGTACCAAGCCTTAAAGAACAGCGTAAAATAGGAAAGACGCTAACAGTCATTGACACCCTCATTCGAAAATTGGAACAGAAGTTAGAGAAGTTGCGTAACATCAAACAGTCGCTTCTTAATCAGATGTTTATAAATGTTAATCGGGGGGGGGTACACACCGCTGATTAGATTTAAAGGATTTGAGGATGAATGGATGACAATTAAGTTATGCGACATCTCTAAGAAAGTTATAGAAAAGAATGCTACGTCTGTGTGTCGGGATGTCTTTACGAATTCGGCTGAATTTGGAGTGATAAACCAACGAGACTTCTTCGACCACGATGTTGCTAATGTAGATAACATTCAAGGATATTACATAGTAAGACCAAATGACTATGTCTATAATCCAAGAATATCAACGACAGCTCCTGTTGGACCGATAAATAGAAATAAATTAGGTTGTTGTGGAGTGATGTCTCCTCTTTACTATGTGTTTAGAGTAGAGAAACAAAGTGATGGTATTCTCCATTTTCTTGACTATTACTTTAAAAGCAATATGTGGCATGATTTTATGTTCAAGAATGGAAACTCGGGTGCTAGGTCTGATAGATTTTCAATTAGTGATAGCACATTTTCATTAATGCCAATTCTTTATCCCCAAAAAGAGGAAGAGCAGTTGAACATTGGACAGGTGTTTATTAACATGGAAAAACTTATGCGAACAGAGTCGATAAAACTCTCCAAGTTCCGCTCCATGAAGCATTCATTGCTTCAAAAAATGTTTGTATAACAAATAAAACATAATAGATATGGGATTCGACTATGAACTAGATTTTGAGGAAGCTCTCATCAAACTATTAAAAGATAATGGATGGACAGGCAAGATGCTGAACTATCCAACGGAGGCTCAGCTCATCAAAAATTGGGCAGAAATTCTGTTTAATAACAATAAAGGGATAGACCGTCTGAATGGACAACCCCTTACTGATGGTGAAATGCAGCAGATTCTTGACGAAATCAAGGATTTGCGCACACCTCTTGCGATCAATGGTTTCATCAATGGCAAATCGGTCTCTATCACTCGTGACAATCCTGCAGATACCTTGCACTTCGGCAAGGAAGTGTCGCTCACCATATACAACCGTTTGGAGATAGCAAGCGGAAGGAGTTTTTATCAGATAGCTCGCCAACCCAAGTTTGAGCGTCATTCCCAAATCTTGCCTAAGCGCAGAGGGGATTTAGTGTTGTTGATAAACGGTATGCCTGTCATACATGTAGAGTTGAAAAGCAGCAAGATGCCAGCCATGCACGCAGTCAACCAGATAACGGAAAAGTATATTCCAGAAGGAGTGTTTACTGACAGCATCTTCTCTTTGGTTCAACTATTTGTGGCAATGAATCCTGAGGAAACAATGTATTTTGCCAATCCTGGAATAGATGGCAAGTTCAACAAAGCCTTTTGTTTTCATTGGGCAGACTCCCTTAACAACCCCATAAACGATTGGCGACAGATAGCCTCTACTTTTCTTTCCATACCAATGGCACATATGCTTATCGGCTTCTATACCGTTGCCGACCAAGCAGATGGAGTGCTGAAAGTTTTGCGAAGCTATCAGTATTATGCAGCAAGCAAAATAAGCTCAATAGTTGCAAAATGGGATTGGAAGAGCACTGAGCAGAAAGGAGGGTATGTTTGGCATACAACAGGAAGCGGAAAGACCATGACCAGTTTCAAGTCTGCCCAGTTGATAGCCCAGTCAGGAGATGCCGATAAGGTGGTGTTCCTCGTTGACAGAATAGAATTGGGCACACAATCATTGGAAGAGTATCGCTCGTTTGCCGATTCTGTGGATGATGTACAGGCGACGGAGAATACGGACATACTGATAGCAAAAATGCGTGATGACGACACCAAGAAGAACCGTCTCATTGTAACTTCCATCCAAAAGATGAGTAAGGTCAACGCAGAAGAGTATCCAAAGAAAAAAGCAGATATAGAGCATATTGCTGCCAAGCGAGTGGTGTTCATCATAGACGAATGCCACCGTTCCACCTTTGGCGATATGCTCATAGGCATCAAGCGAACATTCTCTCATGCGGTATTCTTTGGCTTCACAGGAACACCAATCAACAATGAGAACCAGAAGAAGCTAAACACTACGCAAACCATCTTTGGTGAGAAACTGCATACTTATTCCATTGCCAATGGTATCATAGACAAGAATGTGTTAGGATTTTACCCTTATATGTGCTCTACATATAAGGACAAAGCATTGCGCCGTTGTGTGGCTTTGGAAAAAGCAAAAGCACAGACAGAGGAAGAAGCATTAGCTGATGAAGACAAGAAAAAGGTGTATCAGTACTACATGAATCCAAGCAAGGTAGCCATGGCTGGGAAAATACAACCTAACGGTTCATACCTTAAAGGTATAGAAGATTTCATACCATCTTCGCAGTACAATTGTGACAAGCATCATCTGAAAGTTGTGGAAGACATCAAGGAAAATTGGGTGACACTCAGTTTAAATAGTAAATTCCACGCCTTGCTTGCTACGGAAAGTATTCCAGAAGCAATTGCTTATTATCGACTTCTGCGCAAAGAGATGCCAACATTAAAAGTTACAGCTCTATTCGATCCGAATATAGATAATACAGGAGGACAAACGTTTAAAGAAGAAGGACTCATAGAGGTGCTTGAAGGTTATAAGGAGCAATTTGGCAAAACTTACACTATGTCGACCCATGCTGCATTCAAGCAGGATGTTGCATTGCGCCTTGCCCATAAGAAGCCTTATAATGGAAAGGACTTTACAAAAGACAAGCAAATAAACCTTCTTATAGTAGTGAATCAGATGTTGACAGGCTTTGACTCCAAATGGATAAATACGCTCTATGTAGATAAGGTGATGGAATATGAGAACATCATTCAGGCTTTCAGCCGTACTAACCGTTTGTTCGGACCAGACAAACCTTTCGGAGTGATACGTTATTATCGCTACCCCAACACCATGAAGCGTAATATTGACAAAGCTGTGGCAATGTATTCTGACAATAAGCCTCTGAAACTTTTTGCAGATCCATTGACCCATAATCTGCAACAGATGAATAGTATTTATACAGAGATAGAGTATCTGTTTGTACACGCTGGCATCAAGAACTTTGAAAAGTTACCACAAATGGAATCTGAGAGAGGACGTTTTGTGAAGCTGTTCAATCTATTTAATAAGCATTTGGAGGCAGCTCGTATACAGGGCTTCTTATGGGAAAAGTCTCATTATCATCTCAAACAGCCACAAGGCGGTTTTGTGGATATAGATATGTTGATAGACGAAGAAACATATAAGGTGTTATTGAAGCGTTATCAAGAACTATTGAAGCCTAGCAATGGAGGTGGTGGAATTGAAGAACCGCCATACGACATTGAAACTTACCTTACAGAAATAGAAACGGGACAGATAGATGCCGACTTTATTAATGAACGCTTTGAAATCTACTTGAAGTTGATAAACAAAGGCAATGCTTCAGAAGAGGAACGACAGAAAGTGATGCAGGAACTGCATAAATCTTTTGCCTTGTTGTCACAAGAAGAACAAAAGTTTGCTAATATTTTCTTGCATGATGTAGAAAGTGGAGATGCTGTACTTGACAAAGGAAAAAGTTTCCACGACTATATTGTTGAGTACATGAATCAAGCAAAAAATGCCAAGCTGCATCAAGTGGCAGAAATCTTTGGCATCAAAGA
>ERZ1031897.514-NODE-514-length-14184-cov-7.168448_pt1 | contig 14184 bp, 10 predicted proteins | sample MGYA00517881_ERZ1031897 | MGnify/ENA primary metagenome ERZ1031897 (study PRJEB33719, sample SAMN04261280) | wastewater metagenome | biome: rural village; feature: human; material: feces | host: Homo sapiens | place: El Salvador | collected 2013-01-07 ... | reverse complement strand
TCAATGTGAAAATGACACCTACTGATTATATAAAATAATTTTGAACACCTACTTATTATTCACCATCAGTGTTTGTCCAGTTGTCACTACACCATGCTTTCGGTGTCGAGAGTTGGGGCTTGTCTGACTTTGTATTTTCTAAACTCAACTCTGATGAGGTATTGTTGAGAATATTGCTTCCCATTTCAAAACGAATGGCATTCGACACGGGAGCGAGATACATCTTTTTCATTTGACTCCTGTAAGGCTTAGTTAGAGCCTTGATAATTTGTTTAATTTTCCTCATTTACACGCTTATTGCGATGCAAAACTTATAACAGACTTCTTACCCGCCCAATTATTCATGATTATTAACCGCAAAAACGTTATTTATCGCACGCAACCTACAAATCGGGCATATAAAGTGTGCACCCTTACACGAGCAGCAGCTCAAAGTCGACCACATCGAGCATGCGTCCAAACTTGTAACCTACGCTTTCGAAATGGGATACTTGCTTGAAACCCATGGCGCGATGGAAGGCCATGCTGTGGGTGTTTTCCTCGGTAATGCAGGCTATGAGGGCTTGTACACCAAGCTGGCGGGCATCGGCCACAAGGCGCGATATCATGCTGCGGCCTACATCATGGCCTTGTGCCTCGGGGGCCAGGTAGATGGTGACCTCGAGGGTGCGGGCATAGGCGGCACGGGGTTTCCATGCGTGCAAGTAGCAGTAGCCAAACACTTGGCCCTGGTGCTCGTAAACGTAGTAGGGATAATCGGCCGAAAGGGTGACGATGCGGCGGCGCATTTCGTCTACACTCACGGGCTCTGTCTCGAAAGTGACGGTGGTGTGGGTTATGAAGGGGTTGTAGATGTCGGTAATGGCCTGGGCATCATCGGGGGTTACTTTACGTATCATTGTACTGATGCTATTTGCGCTTCGGTCAGGTTGGTTATTTGCATTATGCTTTGTGTGTCCATGCCGGCTTGCTTTAGCTTGGCAGCCATTTGCAGCATGTCCTCAAGGTGCTGTGCTTCGCGCCCCTGGGCTATGCCTTCAGCAAGGCCCTCGGCTCGACCAACTTGATAACCGTCAAAACGACTCGTTTCAAGCAGACTGCGTTGGGTGCGCACAGCCTCCATGTGGCGCAAGTAGGCACTGCGATCGTTTGCCGACAGGCCGTCGAAACGCATACACTCACGCGCACGCTGAAGTCCGGGGGCTGTTGTACTTTCAGATATTTCGCCCGTCTTCAAATAGGCTATCCACTCGTCCAAAGGTGTCTTGGCCACTTTGTCGAAATCGTTAACACGCAACACATAATATTCGGGGAAGAGGTCGCCAGCCTCTTTGCGCTCGAACCTGCCACCTTCGTCCTGGCCAAAGAAGGCCTGGCTCTGGCGCACCGAAAGTTTTAGCACATCATGCGGCTCGTGCAAACCATGGAATGTTGTTTTGCCATGGTACACATAGTCGTTGCCTTGTCCAAGGTCGAAGTAGACAATGTTCACGGAGTAGACCTTGCGCACCTTGTCATAGTCGTCGCCTAAACCTATGTAATCGGTGATGGCCTTTGACACACCATAAAGCATGCGGTGGAAATAAGCCAGCTCGCGCGTGTTCTGTATTTCAACTATTATGAGTTCTTGCTTGTCGTTCTCAGCCAGTATGTCGACACGGTTGAATTTGTCGTCCCCGGCGTCTTGATTCGACTCGCTCTCAAGAAACTTGACGATCGTAACTTTCTCACCAAACAACGAGGTGAGCAAGCCTTCGATCACTGAATGATTGGCTTTGTCGCGCAGCAGGCGCTTCATGGCCCAATCAAAACGTATGTAGTTTGTCATAACGTGTTGTCCTTACATTTTATTGCACAAATGTACGTATTTTGCCGTTCTTGCGCAAATCATAACACCATGCTTGTGACGTATGTACACAAAAAAACGCCCGCATGCGCTCCTCGAATGGAACGCTTGCGGGCGTTTTACGTTATATGTTATGCTAACAGGTGTGCATCAAAGCACCGAACTTTAAGCTTGCTCTTCTTCGTCGGCAGCGGCCTTGGCTGCTTGAGCGCGCTCGTATTCTTCTTTGTCGGCAACAACTATCTTGCTGAACTCGCGCAGACCTGTACCGGCCGGAATGAGGTGACCGCAGATAACGTTCTCCTTCATACCTTCGAGGTAGTCGGTCTTGCCACTGATTGCAGCCTCGTTGAGCACCTTGGTAGTCTCCTGGAAGGAAGCTGCCGACATGAAGCTCTTGGTCTGGAGGGCTGCACGGGTGATACCTTGCAAGATTTGGGTTGAAGTGGCAGCCTCGGCATCGCGTACCTTGACGAGCTTGAGGTCACGGCGCTTGAGCTGTGAGTTCTCGTCGCGGAGCTTGCGGGCTGTTACAATCATACCCTTCTTCATCGTTTCGCTGTCGCCAGCGTCAACGACTACCTTCTTGCCCCAGATGCGGTCGTTCTCCTCGGCAAAATCGAGTTTGTCTACAATCTGCTGCTCAAGGAAGCGGGTATCGCCAGGTTCGTTTATCTGTACCTTGCGCATCATCTGACGCACAATTACCTCGAAGTGCTTGTCGTTGATCTTCACACCTTGCAGACGGTAAACGTCCTGTACCTCGTTGACAATGTACTCCTGTACTGCCGTGGGGCCCATGATAGCGAGAATGTCGCTCGGGGTGATTGAACCATCTGAAAGCTTGGTTCCAGCACGTACGAAGTCGTTTTCCTGTACAAGTATCTGCTTTGACAGGGGCACAAGATACTTCTTCACCTCGCCAAGCTTTGAAGTTACGATGATCTCGCGGTGGCCACGCTTTACATTGCCCATGCTGATCTCGCCATCGATTTCGCTCACCACAGCAGGGTTGCTCGGGTTGCGGGCTTCGAAGAGTTCGGTTACACGGGGCAGACCACCGGTAATATCACCGGCCTTACCTACAACACGTGGTATCTTTACCAAGATGTCACCAGCCTTGAGCGACTGGCCGTCCTCAACCACGATGTGACCGTTGATGGGGAAACTGTAGGTGCGAATTATATCGCCATTTTCGTCGAGTATGTTACAGTTTGGCACATGTGTCTTGTCTTTTGACTCAATCACAATGCGCTCACGCAAACCAGTTGCCTCATCTTCTTCGACACGGTAGCTGATACCTTCTGTCACATTTTCGAACTGTATCTTACCAGCTGTTTCGGTTACGATTACAGCGTTGAAGGGGTCCCACTTGGCAACGACGGTATCCTTGTCTACGTGCTGGCCTTCATCAACGAAGAGTTCTGAACCATAAGGCACGTTCTGGTTTGAAAGTACGATGCCTGTATTTTCGTCAACGAAACGTACTTCGGCCAAACGTCCGACAACAATCTTGCATGCCTTGCCTTCCTCGTCGTGCGACTCTACTGTGCGAAGTTCATCGAACTCTACGCGGCAGTCGCTCTTTGCCTTAATTGTGGCATTGGCAGCAGCGTTCGAAGCGATACCACCAGCGTGGAAAGTACGGAGTGTAAGCTGAGTACCCGGCTCACCGATTGACTGTGCTGCAATGACGCCGACGGCCTCGCCCTTTTGTACCATACGGCTGGTGGCAAGGTTGCGTCCGTAACACTTCATGCAGACACCGTGCTTGCTCTCGCAAGTGAGCACTGAACGTATTTCAACGCTCTCGATTGGTGATGCCTCGATTTCGGCTGCGATGGGTTCGGTTATTTCCTCACCGGCTGCTACGATGAGCTTGCCTGTTGTGGGATTAATTATATCGTGTACAGACACACGGCCGAGGATACGCTCTGAAAGTGAAGATATTACTTCGTCGCCGTCCTTGAGGGCTGTGCAAACGAGGCCACGCAATGTGCCGCAGTCCTCTTCGGTGATAATCACATCGTGAGATACGTCAACCAAACGACGTGTGAGGTAACCGGCGTCGGCCGTCTTCAAAGCGGTATCGGCCAAACCCTTACGGGCACCGTGGGTTGAGATAAAGTACTCAAGCACTGACATACCCTCCTTAAAGTTTGAAAGGATCGGGTTTTCAATAATCTGTGCGCCTTCGGCACCTGCCTTCTGAGGCTTGGCCATCAAACCACGCATACCGGCAAGCTGTGCAATCTGGTCGGCAGAACCACGGGCACCTGAGTCAAGCATCATGAACACAGCGTTGAAACCTTGGTCGGCCTCGGTCATCTGCTTCATCAATGTCTTCTTGATGTCGGTGTTTACGTGTGTCCATGTATCAACAACTTGGTTGTAACGTTCTTTGTCGGTGATGAAACCCATGTTGTAGTTCATGGTGATTTGTTCAACCTCCTCGTTACCACGCTTTACGATGTCGGCCTTTTCGTCAGGTATGATGATATCACCCAAGTTGAACGAAAGTCCGCCTTCGTATGCCTTGCGATAACCAAGATTCTTGATACCATCGAGGAAGTCGCAAGCGCGTGCCATACCTACGGTCTTGATAACCTTTGAAATTATGTCGCGAAGCGACTTCTTGGCTACAACGCAGTTGATGAAGCCACATTCATCGGGAATGATGCCATTTACAATGACACGACCGACTGAAGTCTCGACAAGATGCTTGATTTTTGCATCACGCTCGTCGATGTCGTCTACCATCACCTTGACAGGAGCGTGCACGTCAACACGACGCTCGTTGAAGGCGATGATGGCCTCTTCAGGACCATAGAATGTAAGGCCCGAACCCTTTGCGCCTGGACGCAACTTGGTAATGTAGTAAAGACCAAGCACCATATCCTGCGAGGGCACTGTGATAGGCGCACCATTAGCGGGGTTCAAGATGTTGTGGCTTTGGAGCATGAGCATCTGTGCTTCGAGCACAGCTTCATTGCTCAATGGAAGGTGAACAGCCATCTGGTCACCATCGAAGTCGGCGTTGAATGCGGTACATGCCAACGGGTGCAACTGTATGGCCTTGCCTTCAATCATCTTGGGTTGGAAAGCCTGAATACCGAGACGGTGAAGTGTCGGCGCACGGTTGAGTAGGACGGGGTGTCCCTTCATAACGTGTTCGAGGATATCCCAAATGATAGGTTCGCGACGGTCTACGATTTTCTTGGCGCTCTTTACAGTCTTTACAATACCACGCTCTATGAGTTTACGTATGATGAAAGGCTTGTAAAGTTCGGCGGCCATCAATTTAGGCAGACCGCACTCGCCCATTTTGAGTTCAGGACCTACAACAATTACTGAACGTGCAGAATAGTCGACACGTTTACCAAGCAAATTCTGACGGAAGCGGCCAGCCTTACCCTTAAGCGAGTCTGAGAGTGACTTGAGAGGACGGTTGCTGTCGCTCTTCACGGCCGATGACTTGCGCGAGTTGTCGAAGAGGCTGTCAACCGACTCCTGCAACATACGCTTTTCGTTACGCAAAATAACCTCGGGGGCCTTGATTTCGAGCAAACGCTTCAGACGATTGTTGCGTATTAACACGCGACGATAGAGGTCGTTAAGGTCGGAAGTGGCAAAACGGCCACCATCGAGCGGTACGAGCGGACGCAAATCGGGTGGAGTGACAGGGATAACCTTCATTATCATCCACTCGGGTTTGTTGCGGTCACGGCTTGTACGGAAAGACTCAACAACCTGCAGACGCTTCAACGCTTCGTTTTTACGTTGCATCGACGAGTCAGAGTTAGCACGGTCGCGCAACTCGTATGAGAGGCTGTCAAGATCAATGCGTTTGAGCAGGTCGTATACGGCCTCGGCACCCATCTTTGCTATGAACTTGTTGGGGTCAGTATCCTCGAGATACTGATTTTCCTTCGGCAGCTTCTTTACAAGATCCAAGTACTCGTCTTCGGTCAAAAGGTCATTCTCGGCCACATCATCAGCGAGCACACCCGGCTGGATAACCACATAGCGCTCGTAGTAGATGATAGAGTCAAGTTTTTTGGTAGGTATGCCCAACAAGTAACCAATCTTGTTAGGAAGTGAGCGGAAGTACCAAATGTGAGCCACTGGAACGACCAACTGAATGTGGCCTGCACGCTCACGGCGCACCTTCTTCTCTGTCACCTCAACACCACAACGGTCACACACGATGCCCTTGTAACGAATGCGCTTGTATTTGCCGCAGTGGCACTCGTAATCCTTTGTCGGACCAAAAATGCGCTCGCAGAACAAGCCGTCACGCTCTGGCTTATATGTACGGTAGTTGATGGTTTCAGGCTTAAGCACCTCACCATACGAATTTGCCATGATCTCCTCAGGCGAAGCCAGACCGATGGTAATCTTCGTAAAGTTGCTCTTTATCTTATTATCTCTTTTGAATGCCATTTTTGTAGAAATGATTGAGAGTGGGAATGTTGTGTAGTTTTTAGTTTATAGGTTATAAGGCTAAGAAGTTTATATCATAATGGTCCCGCGCCTCTGCCTGAAAACCATCAGACTTAACACGACGGGATTACTTTATAACCTTATAACCCTATAACTTAAAAACCTTAGTCGAGCGTAATGCTCAAGCCCAAGCCGCGGAGCTCGTGAAGCAACACGTTGAGTGATTCGGGGATACCCGGAGTGGGCATCGGATCACCCTTGACAATGGCCTCGTACGCCTTAGCACGACCTGTAACATCATCAGACTTGATGGTGAGGATTTCCTGAAGCACATGCGAAGCACCGAATGCCTCGATGGCCCAAACCTCCATCTCACCAAAACGCTGACCACCGAATTGGGCTTTACCACCAAGCGGCTGCTGCGTGATGAGTGAGTACGGACCGATTGAACGGGCGTGCATCTTGTCCTCAACCATGTGACCAAGTTTCAACATGTAGGTAACACCAACTGTAGCCTTCTGGTCAAAAGCCTCACCCGTAGCACCATCATAGAGCTGCGTTGAGCAGTAGCGGGGCAGACCTGCCTTGTCTGTCCATTCGCAAAGGTCCTCAAGCTTGGCACCATCAAAGATAGGAGTTGCAAACTTGACACCGAGTTTACGTCCGGCAGCACCGAGTACAGCCTCGAAAATCTGTCCGATATTCATACGCGAAGGCACACCCAACGGGTTCAGCACGATGTCGACGGGAGTACCATCTGCGAGGAACGGCATATCCTCCTGACGTACCACCTTTGACACGATACCCTTGTTACCGTGACGACCGGCCATCTTGTCACCAACACCAATCTTACGTTTCTTTGCAATGTAAACCTTGGCTTGCTGTATAATTCCTGAGGGCAGATCATCGCCAATGGTAATGGCAAACTTCTTGCGCTTCAAGATAGCGTCGAGCTGGTTGTACTTCTTCAAATAGTTGATAACCAACTGACGGATCAATTTGTTGGCGTGTTCGTCATCAGTCCAGTCATGAAGTTCGACAGAAGCATAATCAAGCGCACTGAGCACTGCCTTGTTGAACTTGATACCCTTAGCAATAACCTCAGAACCTACGTTATCCTTAACGCCCTGCGATTCCTTATCGCTGATAAGAGAAAGCAACTTGTCAACCATCAAAGCCTTCAAGTCGTTGGTGTCCTTCTGGAAGTCGTCGTCAAGCTTCTGAAGCGTAACCTTGTCGGCAGCCTTTTCTGTGCGAGACTTCTGCACACGGGCAAAAAGACGTTTGTTAATGACAACACCAGCCAACGAAGGATTAGCCTTAAGCGAAGCGTCCTTCACATCACCAGCCTTGTCACCAAAGATGGCACGGAGCAATTTCTCCTCAGGAGTAGGATCGCTCTCACCCTTCGGCGTAATCTTACCAATAAGTATGTCGCCAGGAGCTACACGCGCACCAATACGTATAATACCAGTGTCGTCCAAATCCTTGGTTGCGTCCTCACTTACATTAGGAATATCATTGGTAAACTCTTCCATACCACGCTTCGTCTCACGTACTTCGAGCGAATACTCGTCTACATGAACAGAAGTAAGTATGTCTTCACGAACCATACGTTCGTTAAGCACAATGGCATCCTCGTAGTTGTAACCCTTCCAAGGCATGTAGGCCACAAGCAAGTTACGACCAAGAGCCAATTCACCATTTTCTGTGGCATAGCCTTCAGTAAGGATATCGCCCTTCTGCACCTTCTGTCCCTTGTTGCAAATAGGACGGAGGTCAATGGTCATATTTTGGTTGGTACGGCGGAACTTCGGAATTCTATATTCCTTTACATTAGATTCGAAACTTACAAATTCCTCATCTTCTGTACGGTCATAGGCAATGCGGATAACATCTGCATCAACATATTCGATCACACCTTCGCCTTCGGCAGTAATCATCGTACGCGAATCCTCACATACCTGCTTTTCAATGCCAGTACCAACAATAGGAGCCTCGCTGCGAATAAGGGGCACAGCCTGGCGCATCATGTTCGATCCCATCAACGCACGGTGCGCATCATCGTGTTCCAAGAACGGAATGAGAGATGCAGCGATTGAAGCGATCTGCTGCGGCGAAACGTCCATCAATTCAACCTGTGAGGGTGGCACTACAGGATAATCGGCATCCTGACGGCACTTAACTTTATCGCGGATAAATGAGCCATCGTCATTCAACGGCGCATTACCCTGACCGATAATTTTTCCTTCCTCCTCCTCAGCAGAGAGATATACAATGTCATTATTGTCAAGGTCAACCATTGAGTTCTCCACCTTGCGGTAAGGAGTCTCAATAAAGCCGAGGTCATCAATCTTGGCATATACACAGAGTGAAGATATAAGACCAATGTTCGGACCTTCAGGCGACTCAATAGGACAAAGACGACCATAGTGCGTATAGTGTACGTCACGAACCTCGAAACCGGCACGCTCACGAGACAAACCACCAGGACCAAGGGCCGACAAACGACGCTTGTGCGTAACCTCAGCCAAAGGATTGGTCTGATCCATAAACTGTGACAAAGCATTGGTGCCGAAGAATGAATTGATAACGCTCGAAATAGTCTTGGCGTTAATCAAATCAGTCGGTGTGAACACCTCGTTATCACGCACATTCATACGCTCACGAATAGTGCGACTCATACGAGCCAAACCAATAGCGAACTGGTTTGAGAGCTGTTCACCGACGGTACGTACACGACGATTACTCAAGTGGTCAATATCATCTACCGTAGCCTTTGAGTTAATCAACTCCACAAGATACTTGATAATCTCAATAATGTCCTCACGTGTCAGCACACGCACGTCCATGTCCGTATCAAGATTCAATTTCTTGTTTATACGATAACGTCCTACCTCACCCAAGTCGTAGCGCTTCTCTGAGAAGAAAAGGTTGTTGATAACCTCACGTGCCGATGCATCATCTGCAGGATCGGCATTACGCAACTGGCGGTAGATATAATTAACAGCCTCCTGTTCAGAGTTGGCAGGGTCCTTCTGAAGTGTGTTGAAAATGATAGAATAATCGGTTGAAGAGCCCTGTTCGGGGTGTACCCAAATAGTTTGTTCGCCCGAATCGAGAATAATGTCAGCGTTCTCAGGCGTAATTTCGCTCTCACGATCGAGCAACACCTTAGTACGCTCCATTGACATCACCTCACCAGTATCAGGATCAACAAAGTCCTCAAGTGTTGTAGAGTTAACACGTGCAGCCAATTTGCGACCGAGCAACTTCTTCAGGTTGGTCTTGTTGACCTTATACTCCTCTGCAAGATTGAAAATCTGGAGGATATCCTTATCACTCTCAAAACCTATGGCACGGAGCAAAGTCGTTACGGGCAACTTCTTTTTACGGTCGATGTAAGCATACATCACATTGTTGATATCCGTAGCGAATTCGATCCAAGAGCCCTTGAACGGAATGATACGTGCAGAATAAAGTTGCGTACCATTAGCATGCACACTCGAGCCAAAGAACACACCCGGTGAACGGTGAAGCTGCGACACAACCACACGCTCTGCACCATTGATAATGAATGTGCCATTGTCAGACATGTAAGGTATAGAACCCAAGAACACGTCCTGAACAACAGTATCAAAATCCTCGTGATCGGGGTCGGTACAGTAAAGTTTCAGTTTAGCCTTAAGAGGCACACTGTAAGTCAGTCCGCGCTCCAGACACTCCTGAATGCTATAACGTGGTTCATCGATATAATAATCGATAAACTCCAATACAAAGTTGTTGCGAGTATCAGCAATAGGGAAATTCTCAGCAAAAACTTTGTACAGGCCGTCGTTCTTACGCAATTCACTTGGTGTGTCGAGCTGCAAGAAATCTTTGAAAGACTTTAACTGAACGTCCAAGAAATCAGGATAAGGCATCGGATTCTTTACGGACGCAAAGTTTACACGGTTATTTATTACGGTAGAAGACATTCGTCGAAAATGTTGAGATGAAAGAAATGTTACGAGATTGGGTCAGGAGGTCAAAGGGTTAGGGAGTTGATGCATCAAAAAATTTTAGCAAAGCGTAAAGCCCCGACGCATTAACTCGCTAAGCCAATAACCAACTACCCCTCAGCCTCATAAGCCAAGAGACGTGTCACATTTCGAAATGTATAGACACAAAAAGGTTATGAACCCTCTACCAGAAGATTCATAACCATAACCCTTGAAGGGAAATTTCTTATTAAGCGAGTTCAACCTCAGCACCAGCTTCTTCGAGAGCCTTCTTGAGTGCTTCAGCTTCTTCCTTAGCAACGCCTTCCTTAACCTTTGAAGGAGCGCCGTCAACGAGATCCTTTGCTTCCTTCAAGCCGAGGCCGCAGTGTTCCTTAACAGCCTTAACAACCTGAAGCTTAGCTGAACCTGCGCTCTTGAGAACAACGTCGAAAGAAGTCTTCTCTTCAGCAGCAGCACCACCAGCTGCGGGACCGGCAGCAACAGCAACAGCTGCAGCAGCGGGTTCGATTCCATACTCGTCCTTCAGGATAGTTGCCAACTCATTTACTTCCTTCACTGTCAAATTTACCAATTCTTCAGCGATAGCTTTGATATCTGCCATTTTCTTAAATGTATTTTTTTGTTTGTTTTCTTAGTTAATTGGGGTTACCCAGCCAGTTTAAGTTTACGCCGGGATTTTATTCGGGGCGTTCGCCCAAAGTCTTAAGCACACCGTGAATGGTCTGTCCGGCACCCGAAAGTGCAGAGATAACATTCTTGGCAGGTGACTGCAGCAAAGCAACAACCTCGGCAATAACCTCGTTCTTGCTCTTGATAGCGCAGAGTGTTTCGAGCTGGTCTGCACCAACATAGAAACCTTCCTCAGCATAAGCACCCTTCAGCGTAGGCACACCTTCCTTACCAGTTTCCTTAATCAACTTGGCAGGAACGTTAGCTGTATCGCAGAAGAACACTGCAGTAGTACCTTTCAAGCAACCATAAAGCGCAGAGTAATCTACGTCAGATGCTTCAAAAGCCTTGTGCAAAAGAGTATTCTTTACAACTACCATCTTGATGCCAGCACCAAAAGCCTTGCGGCGGAGAGCTGAAGTAGCTTCAGCATTCATGCCAGTCACATCAACGAGGTAGAAGTGTGCATATTCTTTAATCTGTTCACCGAGCTTCTCGATGATAATAGCTTTATCTTCCTTCTTCATGATTGTAATTCAGTTTAGATTTCTTCTACAGATTTAGGATCAATCTTGATACCCTTACTCATGGTAGAAGAAAGATAAATACTCTTCACATAAGTACCCTTAGCACTTGCGGGCTTCAGCTTGATAATAGTAGCCATAAATTCCTTGGCGTTACCAAAAATCTGCTCGGGAGAGAAAGAAGCCTTACCGATTGAAGTGTGTACGATACCACTCTTGTCAACCTTGAAGTCAATCTTACCCTGCTTAACCTCGCGGATAGCCTTGGCTACATCCATGGTAACCGTACCACTCTTGGGGTTAGGCATCAAGCCACGCGGACCGAGTACACGGCCCAGGGCACCAATTTTACCCATGATGGCAGGCATAGTGATGATAACATCGATGTCTGTCCAGCCACCCTTGATTTTCTCGATATATTCATCGAGACCTACATAGTCAGCGCCAGCTTCTTTAGCAGCAGCTTCAGCATCAGGCGTACAGAGGCAGAGCACACGTACAGTCTTACCAGTACCATTCGGCAGTGAAACAACACCGCGAACCATTTGGTTAGCCTTACGAGGGTCAACGCCCAAACGTACGTCAATATCGATTGAAGCATCAAACTTGGTAGTAGTGATTTCCTTTACCAAAGATGCAGCTTCTTTCAATGTGTAAGCCTTCCCTGCTTCAACTTTGTCAGCGACTAACTTCTGATTTTTTGTCAGTTTACTCATTGTTCAAATTTGAAGTTAAATTATTCACCAGGGAAGTCACCCTTAACTGTGATACCCATGCTGCGGGCAGTACCAGCTACCATACGCATTGCACTTTCAACTGTGAAGCAGTTTAAGTCGGGCATCTTGTCTTCTGCGATTGCCTTAACCTGATCCCAAGTAATCTCAGCGATCTTGGTACGGTTAGGAGCTGCAGAACCGCTCTTCTTCTTGGCTGCTTCCAGCAATTGAATTGCTACAGGAGGAGTCTTAACTACGAAAGAGAAAGACTTGTCATTAAAATAAGTAATGACAACTGGCAATACCTTACCAGCCTTGTCCTGAGTTCTGGCGTTGAACTGCTTGCAGAAATCCATGATGTTGATACCCTTTGAACCCAAAGCAGGGCCAACGGGAGGTGATGGATTTGCAGCGCCGCCCTTAATCTGTAATTTGATTAATCCAGCAACTTCTTTAGCCATTGTTGTTTATTAAAAATTAAAAAGTGACGAGGAATTCATTAAGAGAGAGTACGTAACATCACTCCCAGATTATTCCTTCTCAATCTGCATAAAACCGAGGTCCAGGCCCGTACTGCGACCGAACACCTTAACAGTGACAGTCACCTTCTTCTTCTCTTCGTCGATCTTTTCAATCACACCAGAGAATCCGCTAAACGGTCCATCGACAACCTTTACACTTTCACCCACGATGTAAGGTATTTCAACCTCTTGAGGTTCGCTCTCGAGTTCGTCAACCTTACCGAGAATACGGTTAACCTCACTCTCACGAAGAGGAGTGGGATTATCCATACCACCGAGGAAGCCCAACACATTAGGCGTGTTACGCAACTCGTGTACGGTTTCACCAACCAATCTTGCCTCTACAAGAACATAGCCGGGAAGATACAGACGTTCCTTGATAACCTGTTTGTTACCGCGGAGTGCTTTAACCTTCTCGGTTGGAATGAGTACTTGCGAAACATGACCGCCAAGGCGGCCATTCTTAATTTCAGCATCAATGTACTCCTTTACCTTCATTTCTTTTCCGCTTACAGCACGCAAAACGTACCAAGCCATTTCTGCTGCCATATCGAATTAAATTTGAGGATAGATAAGTTGCATGATTGACTCAAATACCGTATCCATGAGATACACCACAATTGCTATGATGATGGAAGCTGTTAGCACAACAATTGCGCTGTGAGTCAACTCCTTTCTCGTAGGCCAAGTGGTCTTATGAGATAACTCGTCGTATGAATCTTTGCAATATGCAATTACTTTCTGGAACATATATGTGTCGTTTAGCACGGGAAGAGAGGCTCGAACTCCCGACACCTGGTTTTGGAGACCAGTGCTCTACCAACTGAGCTATTCCCGTAGAATAGGCCTTGCCTCACTTGCGCAAGGCAAGAACCTATTATATTATAATGATTAATCTACAAGAAGATTAGTCAAGGATTTCAGTGATCTGACCTGAACCTACTGTACGACCACCTTCACGGATAGCGAAGCGGAGACCTACGTTGATAGCTACAGCGTAGATGAGTTCTACAGAGATTTCTACGTTATCACCAGGCATTACCATTTCAGTGCCTTCGGGGAGGTGGATCTCACCGGTGCAGTCCATGGTACGGAGGTAGAACTGAGGACGATACTTGTTGCCGAACGGAGTGTGACGGCCACCTTCTTCCTTCTTCAATACGTAGATAGAAGCCTTGAACTTCTTGTGCGGAGTGATTACACCCGGGTGAGTGATAACCATACCACGCTTGATTTCAGACTTATCGATACCACGGAGGAGAAGACCTACGTTATCACCAGCTTCACCTTCGTCGAGGATCTTACGGAACATCTCAACGCCAGTTACAACTGACTTCTTATCTTCGCCAAGACCAAGGATCTGAACTTCGTCACCAACCTTTACGACACCAGTTTCAACACGACCAGTAGCAACAGTACCACGACCAGTGATTGAGAATACGTCCTCAACAGGCATCAAGA
>ERZ1031897.503-NODE-503-length-14296-cov-10.042975_pt1 | contig 14296 bp, 10 predicted proteins | sample MGYA00517881_ERZ1031897 | MGnify/ENA primary metagenome ERZ1031897 (study PRJEB33719, sample SAMN04261280) | wastewater metagenome | biome: rural village; feature: human; material: feces | host: Homo sapiens | place: El Salvador | collected 2013-01-07 ... | reverse complement strand
GATAGTTCTCGAAAGTCTTGTGATAGTCGAGATGGTCGCGTGTGAGGTTGGTGAAGATGCCGCCTGTGAATGTCAGACCGCCGATACGCTTTTGTGCTATGGCGTGCGAAGAGCATTCCATAAAGGCATACTCGCATCCTGCTTCTACCATCTTGCTCAGCAGGAGGTTGAGCTCGATTGGGTCGGGAGTGGTGTGGTCGGCAGGAATAGCTTCGTCCTCGATATAGTTGCAGACGGTAGACAGCAAGCCGCACTTATGTCCGAACTTGCGGAACATATTATATAATAAGGTGGCGATGGTGGTCTTTCCGTTTGTTCCAGTCACACCCACCAGCTTCAGTTTCTTGGATGGATCGCCATAGAACAGGGTGGCAACTTTTCCCACTGCGTCCTCTGTAGATTCTACTTTCACGTAGGTGACGCCTTCCACCTTCTCCTCAGGCATGTCTTCGCACAGAATGGATTTGGCGCCAAGCTCGATGGCTTTGGGTATAAACTTGTGACCATCTACTTGCGTTCCCTTCATGGCAACGAACAAATGGCTATCTTTGATTTTTCGAGAGTCAATGTTCACTCCTGTAACCTCGGTCTCCACATCGCCTGCTATTTCCACAGGCTGAATGTTCTTGAGTAAATCTTGTAGTTTCATATTCTGTTTCTTTGATGTTTCTATACATTATTATATATTATAGGTCGAGTGTGAGTGCGCAGACTTGTCCTTTCTTGATTCTTGTTCCTGGTACAAGACTTTGTTTTACTACTTTTCCACGACCGTAAATTCTGGTCTTTATGCCTCGGCTTTCCATCATGAAGATAGCGTCTCTTGCTCCCATGCCCGATACATCGGGTACGGCATTCTTGCTGTATTGCTTCTCCTTGATGAGCAGTACTTTCTTCTTTCCTTCCTTCTCGGCCTTTCCCCATATAGGATTGCCTGTCGCATAACTGCCCGACCAATTGGTGGCGGTGTTTATTCCGAGATGCTTCAGCACATAGTCGGCAGCCAGTATGTTGCCCGACTTTACGTCTGGCAAGAAGACTGAGGCTGAGTCGCGGGCATCTTTCACATCGAGTTTCAGACTCTGTGCCATGATGCCTTCTGAAATTTCATGAAAGACCTTTCCACTCATTGTGCCGCCCGAAGCTGGGAGTCCCGATTTCTGAATGCAGACGATGCAGCTGTATTGAGGAGCATCGGCAGGGAAATAGCCTGCGAAACTGACGAGGTAGTTTGTTCCTCCGTTCTTGTATCCCCCCGCACCTTTAGATATCTGAGCTGTACCCGTCTTGCCTGCCACCTTGAAATTGGGTGAGCCTGCCTTACGTCCCAATCCCACACTTACCACTTGCTCCAAGATGGTCTGCAGTTCTTTGATGCTTTTTTCTTTGGCTATCTGTGGTCGCATGACTTCTACTGGGAACTCTTTGAGGGTTTCTCCGTTCTTCACCACTTTGGTGACAAAGCGCGGACGAACCATCTTTCCGTTGTTGGCTACTGCGTTGTAGAATGTCAGCGTGCTGATGGGCGGAACCTGTGTCTCGTATCCTATACTCATCCATGGCAGGGCAGTCTTGCTCCAGTTGACGTATTGTCCACGGCTGTTCTTGCGAGGCATACGGATGATGGCAGGTGTAGAGCCCACCAATGGTATTCTCAGATTGTCTCTCAGTCCGAGACGGTCTATTCCCTGCACAAACTTCTCTGGATGTTTGTGGTAATGGTCGTCTATGATTCGGCTTACTCCGATATTGGAACTGTACCACAGGGTCTCCGCAAAGGTAAGCATTCCGTAGCCTCCCTTTCTCCAGTTATGGTCTTTCATGTCTCGACCATACATGTTCCATACGCCGTTTCCTGTCTCCACTCGGCACAGGGTGTCAACCACTCCGTCGTCCAAGGCTACAAGCAGCGAGGCTGGCTTGAATACAGAGCCTGGCTCCAGCAAGTCGCTGACGGCATGGTTTCTTACTTCCCGATATTCGCCGTCATCACACTTCTCCAGGTTGACGATGGCTTTCACATCTCCCGTATGCACTTCCATGACGATGGCTACGCCCACATTTCCGTTGATTTCCTTCAACTCCTGCTCTAATGAGCGTTCTGCCAGGTCTTGCATGCTCACGTTGATGGTGGTCACGATGTCGGCTCCGTCTATAGGTGGCGTGTCGGTAATGTTCAGGTATTTGTTAAGCACTTTCTTGCGCTGCACGATTCCGTTGGTTCCTCTCAGGATGGAGTCGTATGAGAGTTCCAGTCCGAAGCGGGCAGTATCCTTGGCACCAAACAAGGCTCCGATGGTTCTGCCAGCCAGTCCTCCGAATCCACGTGTTCGGGCGTTGTATTCTTCCCAATGGAAACCGCTGCTGTTCTTTCCCAGGTTGAATACCGGAAGGGCTTTCACCTCGGTGAACGTGTTGTAGTTGATGCGGCGTGGATATAAAGACCAGTGTCGGCTTTGTTTCTTTCTTCCCTCGTCTATGTGTCGCTTGAATTCGGTGAATGTCAGTTCGGGGAAAATCTTACTCAGCCCCATACAGATGGAGTCTTCCTTGACGTCCCACAGTGAGTCGTTGCCAGCTTCTTTGAGTGCCTTGAAGTCCATGAAGAGCTTATACTCAGGCAGCGAACTGGCCATCAACTGTCCGTCGCAACTAAGGATGTTTCCTCTGGTAGGCTTCACGGTTACAGAATCTTTCTTCTGTCGCTGTGCCACCTTCATCCAGTAGTCGCGCTTGGCCGTTGCTATGTATATGGATTTTCCTACGATGCAGAGTGCAAAGACCGTCATGACGATGGCTATGGCGCTGTATCGTGGCATCACTCTCTTATTGTCAAATTTACTCATTCTCCGGTACGTTTATGATGTATGGTGGCTGGGTGGCAATGTGCAGGACGCTGTCTTTGTTGTTCTGCAGCATTTTCAGCACGTTGCTCTCTCGGCTTCTTTCTGTTATTTGGCTGCTGCTCGACAGGGCTTTGTATTTGGCGTTCTGCAGTTCCTCCTGCAGTTGGTCTATCTCTATCATGTCCTGTTGTATGCTGTATCTGTTGGATATGTATATGATGATAAAGAACACCACTAACACGATGAGCCATATCTGCCGGCGTATCACTTGTGCCGTCAGAATGTCGCCGCCCAAAATCTTTCTCAGGGTGAAGCTCGACGATAGGGGCGCCTCGTCTTCTATGGCTTGTTTGGCGATGGCTTCCTTGAGTGACTCCTCGTGTTCCTCTCCCTCAGCCGGCTCCTTTGAGTCATCTGAGTCTTGCGAGTCTTGGGGCTTTTGTGAGGCTTTCGTCTCTTTTGCCTCTTTTGCCTTCTTGCCCGGCTCTTGAGGAGCGGGTGTCTCGGCAGTCTTGCTGTCGGCCTTCGCTTCCTGGTCTTCCTTTATTTCTTTTTCTTTCATCTCTTTTCTGCAATTCTAAGTTTGGCGCTTCGGCTTCTTGGGTTTCTTTCTTGCTCTTCCTGATCGGGGATGATGACCTTGTTGTTGATGAGTCTGAAGGGAGATTCTATTCTTCCGTAGAAGTCCTGCACCACTTTTCCCTCTGGGTTTCCCGTCTTCATCACGTTTTTCACAATTCGGTCTTCCAGCGAGTGGTAAGTGATGACCGACAGCCTTCCGCCTGGTTTCAGGATTTCTGTCGCAGCCTTGAGCATTTCCTTCAGGGCGTCCATCTCGTGGTTTACCTCTATTCGCAGGGCCTGAAACAGTTTTGCCATATCTTTTTTCTCTCGCTCGCGCTTGAAGAAAGGCTCCACTACGTGTATGAAGTCGGTCGTTGTCTCTATCTTTTGGCTGCTTCTTGCTTTGACGATAGCTGCAGCTATGCGCCGGGCGTTGCGCAGTTCGCCGTACAGGTAGAAGATGTCTGCAAGTGCCTCCTCCTCGTATTCGTTTACGATATCGGCAGCAGTCTTGCCCGCTCTTTTGTTCATTCTCATGTCGAGCGGAGAGTCGAAGCGGAAGGAGAAGCCCCTGCTCTCATCATCGAAATGATGGCTCGATACACCCAGGTCGGCAAGCAATCCGTCAATACCTTCCTCGCCATAGTAGCGCATCCAGTTTTTCAGGTATCTGAAGTTGGAGCATACGAAGGTGAAGTGCTCATTGGGGATGACGTTCTGTTCGGCGTCGGCGTCTTGGTCGAAGCTGTACAGGTGACCGTTGTCGGCTATTCGTGAGAGTATCTCCTTAGAGTGGCCTCCGCCTCCAAAAGTAACGTCCACATACACTCCTCCAGGATGTATGGACAGACCGTCTACGCTTTCTTTGAGAAGCACAGGCACGTGGTATGTATTGTTGTCGATTAATCGCATGTGTACCTATTTAAATAAGAATTCGGGTTCAAAGGTACACAAAAATCCTCATATCTGTTTACTTTTTCTTGCAAAATTTATAAAACTTAATAAAATGAGGTCGCTTTTTGTCTTGTGTCAAGAGTTGGCGAGAGTTCTTTCAGAATGCTTAAAGTGAGCTTCAGACATAAAAATGAAAGCCAAAAGCTATATAAATCGACTGTTTTTTCATCAAAAACATCGTATTTTATCATTTTTTCATTAAAAATGGCACGTATTTAAAAAAGTTGAGTTATTTTTGCACGTACTTTAGATGTTTTTACAGCAAACATGAGCGAATCTATAGAGAAAACGATTGACATAAGCAGGATTTTGAAGAGCAAGATGGGAGCAAAGGCAAAGTTTGTGCCCTCTTTTCTTGTTTCCTGGCTCAAGAAGACCGTTCACGAGGATGAAGTGAACCGCTTCTTGTGGGAAAGTCGTCATCTTCAGGGTACCGAGTGGCTTACTGAGTGCGTGAAGTATCTCAAGATGAACATACAATTGGAGGGAGTGGAGAATCTGCCCGACAAGAACGATGGCAAGCTTTATACCTTCGTGTCCAATCATCCGTTGGGAGGACAGGACGGTGTGGCGCTTGGTTCCATCATTGGCACCCATTATGACGGAAAGTTCCGTTATCTTGTGAACGACCTGCTTCTTAATCTGCCAGGTCTTAAGCCCGTCAGTATAGGTATCAACAAGACGGGACGCCAGAGCCGTGACTTCCCCCGTATGGTGGAGGCTGGCTTCCAGAGCGACAATCACATGCTGATGTTCCCTGCAGGTCTCAACAGCCGCAAACAGCCAGATGGCAGTATTCGCGACTTGCCCTGGAAAAAGACATTTATCTCAAAGAGTGTGGAGTATCAGCGCGATGTGGTGCCTATCCATTTCAGCGGACAGAACTCGGAGCGCTTCTATCGCATCGCCCGATTCAGCGACAAGTATTTGCCTTTCAACTTAGCCATGCTTTTCTTGGTCGACGAGATGTACCGGAACGTGGGAAAGGACTTCCGTATCGCCTTTGGCAAGCCCATACCCTGGCAGACCTTCGACAAGAGCAAGACTCCCACAGAATGGGCGCAATATGTAAAAGACAAAGTTTACGAATTATAGAAAGTTACATCATAGATTATGGAAGAAGATATAATCCAGCCAATAGACAGGGACTTGTTGAAGAGTGAGCTCACTCCCGACAAGCAGCTTCGTATGACAAACAAGAGTCATAACGAAATCTATATCGTGACAGCCAACGACTCTCCCAATGTGCTGAAGGAGATAGGCCGTCTTCGTGAAATCGCATTCCGTACAGCAGGAGGCGGCTCGGGCAAGTCGATGGATTTGGACGAGTTCGACTTTGGAGATAATTGTTATAAGCAGCTCATCGTGTGGAATCCTGAGGCCGACGAGATTATTGGCGGTTATCGTTATCTCTTGGGTAAAGACTGGAAACTCGATGCTAAAGGACAGCCTATATTGGCTACGAGTCATATGTTCCATTTCTCAGACAAGTTCCTTAAGGAGTACATGCCTTATACCGTGGAGTTGGGACGTTCCTTTGTCTCATTGGAATATCAGAATGTGCGCATGAACAGCAAGAGCATTTTTGCGCTCGACAACCTGTGGGATGGTCTGGGAGCTCTTACCGTGCTCTATCCCGAACTGAAATATTTCTTTGGCAAGATGACGATGTATCCGTCTTATATTCGCCGTGGTCGTGACATGATTCTCTATTTCCTCAAGAAGCATTTCGATGATAAGGAGAATCTTGTTATCCCGATGAAACCATTGAAAATAGAGACTCCAGAGAGTGAGCTGAAGGCGATCTTTACCGAAGATGACTTCCGCGCCGACTATCGCATTCTCAATCGCGAGGTACGTGAGTTGGGCTACAACATTCCCCCTTTGGTGAATGCTTATATGAATCTCAGTCCTACGATGAAGCTTTTCGGCACAGCCATCAATTATGGTTTTGGTGATGTGGAGGAAACTGGTATTCTGATTGCTGTCGACGAGATTTTGGAAGAAAAGCGTGTGCGCCATATCAACAGTTTCATAGCCGAGCATCCGGAGGCGTTGAAGATAACAAGTGGCGCCAACAATATTATTTATAAGGAAAAGGAAGGCGAGTAAACCTTATCCGTTTTATAAAAGACATTCAACTTCCGAGTGGAGTGAAAGTTGGAGAAGTAAAACAAGATACTAAAGAAGCGTTTCGTTCATTCGAGGCGCTTTTTTAGTATTCTTGTTTATGAATGTCTGCGATTTTTAACCTGCTGATAAAACGAAGTTGCTTGTGATGGACAATGCAAGTACTTGTTTTTTCTATTTATTCTGCTGAAAAGCTTTAGTATATATATTCATCGGGGCGCTATGGTTAACTGCGAAAAAATAATTTCCCAGTTGGGAAAAAATATTTTTCCAGTTGGGCAGATTCTTTTTCCCAGTTATGTGGCGCTTTTCGGACAATTATCGCATGAATATACAGTATAAATATGCGTTCGTGTTTTCCGTTTCTCTCCCTCACGCCCTATACGATAGGCAGGCTGATACCGTTTATCTTCTGATAGATGTCGAGGGCGTAAATGTCGGTCATTCCGCTGATATAGTCGATGACAGCCATGATTCGCTCCTCTATATTCTCGTTGTTGATGTCGTACTGACTGCTTACCCGTCGCAACAGTTGTTGAGAGTCGAAACGTTCGGGCGTGATAGCTGCATTGACAAACACCTCCATAAGTGTAGCCATAATCTTGTAACCTGACAGTTCGATGTCGAGTACAGGCTTGCTGTGGTAAATCTTTGCAAACGAAGTCTTCTCGCATTCTTTGTAGGCATTTCGCTGTTGTTCGGCGATATGGTCGATGAGGCTTCCCTCGAATGTTCCTGCCAAAATCTCCTTCTCATGCTCCAGGAAGGCCGTTACACATTCGTTCTCCAGTCGGCCGATGGCGCTGGCTCTCATGTAGACCACCTTTTCGTTCTCGTCGGTCACGCCTTCTTCCTTGATTCGCTCCTTAATCTTATTTTGGGTTTCCTTGTCGAAGAATCCCAACAGCAGTCTCTCCGTCTCTTCGTAAGACAGGATCTTGAGTTTGTGGGAGTCTTCGATGTCCATGATTTCGTAGCAGATGTCGTCGGCAGCCTCTACCATATATACCAACGGATGACGGGCGTATCTTAGAGGCTCACCAGGTTTTGACTTGCAAAAAATGCCCAATTCATCGGCCACTTTCTGGTACGAGTCCTTTTCCAAGGTGAAGAAACCGAATTTGCCATGACTTCCAGCCAACTGGCTGGCGAATGGATATTTTACGATAGAAGCCAGCATGGAGTAGGTCATGACGAAGCCGCCTTTGCGTCTTCCCTTGAATTGGTGGGTCAGTATGCGGAAGGCATTGGCGTTGCCTTCGAAGTGAGTAATATCTTGCCAAAACTCCGGTGAAACCAGCTCTTTTACTGCTTTTCCTGCTCCTTCGCTGAAGAAAGTCTGTATGGCTTTCTCTCCAGAATGGCCGAAAGGAGGATTGCCCAAGTCGTGTGCCAGACAGGCTGCGCTCACGATAGTTCCTATTTCCTCAAAGAGAGTATCCTTCAGTTCTGGGCGCTTTTCTATGATACGTTTCGAGATGTCGTTGCCCAATGACATTCCTACACTCGATACTTCCAGACTGTGGGTCAGTCGGTTGTGTACAAAGATAGAACCAGGCAAGGGGAAAACCTGAGTCTTGTTTTGCAGTCGTCTGAAAGCCGACGAGAAGATGAGCCTGTCGTAGTCGCGTTTGAACTCCGACCGGTCGTCGTGGCGCTCGGCATGCTTATGCTCCTGTCCGAAACGCTTGTTAGATATGAGTTTAATCCATTCCATATCGCAAAAATACAGCAATCCTGACACAATACAAAATAAAAAAGCATTTATTTTTTATAAAATCTATCATTTTCGTCATGAAAATGCCTAAATGTGCCCGAAAAACATTATTTTTGCATCTTAAAAGAATGAACATGATGAAAGTACAAATTATCAACCGTGGGCATCAGCCGTTGCCAGCTTATGCCACACCCCAGAGCGCAGGTATGGACCTGCGTGCCAATATCGACGAATCTATCGTGCTTCACCCCATGGAACGCCGGCTTGTACCTACAGGTCTTTTCATGGCTTTGCCAGCAGGCTTCGAGGCACAGATACGTCCTCGCAGTGGGTTGGCATTGAAACATGGCATTACTGTTCTTAATACCCCAGGCACTATTGATGCCGATTATCGAGGCGAGATCATGGTTCTGCTCATCAACTTCTCGCAGACCGACTTTGTCATCAATGATGGTGAGCGTATTGCCCAAATGGTGATTGCCAAGCACGAAAATGCTGAATTCATCGAAGTAGAGACGCTCGATGAAACCGAGAGAGGTGCTGGTGGCTATGGTCATACAGGTGTAAAATAAATATAGATACATTCAATTAATCTGTTGTGAATAGAATCAATATTTTGAGACAAGTATTCTTGGGCTTCATAAGCTTTATGGCATTCCTGACAGCTATGCCCGTGCAGGCTGCCGATGGTTTGACGGGCAATGACCGCAAGCGTTACGACTACTTCTTTCAGGAGGCGGCCCGTCTTCAGGCTTTGGGTCGTTACGGCGATGCATTCGAGCTTTTTGAGCATGCCCGCAAGATCAATCCACGTGCTGCTGAGGTGTATTTCTATCAGTCGATGTACTATCAGCAGATGAAGCAAGACTCCTTGGCTCAAGACTGTCTGGCGCGTGCCATCACCTTGGCTCCGTCCAATCTTACCTTTCGCGAGCGGATGGCACAGTATTATGTTGCCAACCAGCAGTACGACAAGGCTATCGAAGCTTATGAAGGCATCTTCGCTCAGAATCACGACAATACCGATGCGCTCTATATGCTGTTGCGCCTTTATCAGCAGCAGAAAGAATATCCACAGATGCTGAAAACCCTCAACCGCTTGGAGACAGAAGAGGGCGAGAACGAGAAGTTTACGCTTGAGAAGATGCACATCTACGAGTTGATGAACGATTCCAAGTCAGCCTACAAGGAACTCAAGTCGCTGACCGAGGCGCATCCGCTTGATATGATTTATAAAACCATGTTGGGCAACTGGCTTATGGAACACCAGCGCCGGAAAGAGGCCTACAAGTTGTTTACCCATGTGCTCGAAGAAGAGCCTGACAACTCGTATGCCCAGATGTCGCTCTACGACTATTATAATGCCACCGACCAGAAAGAACAGGCTCACGCCATGCTCGACCGCATTCTGTTGGGCAAGAAGACCGACCTGGATACCAAGTTGATGATGATTCGCTCGTTCATACAGGATAACGAGAGCCATGGTGCCGATTCAACCCAAGTCATCGCTCTTTTCGACAGAATGCTGTCTCAGCCCAAGCCCTCGGCAGACATCGCTGAGTTCCGTGCTGCCTATATGAATATTAAGAAAATGCCGATGGATACGGTCAATGCCGCTTACCGCAAGGTGCTTGAGATAGCTCCCGACCGTAGTGAGTCGCGCATCCAACTCATTCAGAATCTATGGGAAAAGAAAGACTACGACGAGGTTATCCGCCTGTCTAATGCTGCCCATGACTACAATCCGGAAGAGATGGTATTCTATTACTTTGGCGGTATGGCGCACTATATGAAGCATGAGGAAGATGCCACGCTCGAAGAGTTCCGCCGCGGAGTGGGACAGATCAACAGCAAGAGCTCTCCCGATTTGGTGTCCGACCTTTATATGATCATGGGCGACATCCTTCATGGCAAGAACCGTCAGGCAGAAGCTTTTGCCGCTTACGATTCCTGTCTGCATTGGAAACCCGACAATGTTCCAGGACTCAACAATTATGCTTACTACATCAGTCAGACGGGCAAGAACCTGCAGAAGGCAGAGTTGATGAGCTACAAGACCATCAAGGCAGAGCCCAAGAACTCCACCTATCTTGATACTTATGCGTGGATTCTCTTTATGGAGGAACGTTATGCCGAGGCCAAAACCTATATCGACCAAACCTTGGCGTATAGTGATTCAACGGCCGACAACAGTACCGTTATTGAGCATGCAGGCGACATTTATGCTATGAACGGACTTACCGACCAGGCTGTGGCCTACTGGAAGCAGGCACAGAAAGGCAGCCAGGACCCTGATGCTCTGAAGGTGAAAATCGAGTGCAGGAAATATATGACAGAAAGTGAAATCATTAAATATAAGCGAAAATGGAAAAAAACAAAATAATGAAACTGGCAGCATTCTGTCTGCCCTTGATGTTGCTGGCATCGTGTGGCACCAAGAAACAAATTATCTCTGATGGCGTGAGCAACAAGAACTTGCCACATCAGGAGGTGAAAAGTGTAGAGACCGAACGCATGCAGAAACTGGTTTTTGTACAGAAGGTGTCCGACAATCAGGTGTACGCCAAGAACATTACGGGCAGCATAAACTTCACCATCCGCATGGGAGAGAAGAAAATTTCGGTAGATGGTGCGCTTCGAATGCGTAAGGACGATGTGATACGTCTACAGTTGTATGCTCCCATCCTGGGTTTCGAGGTTGGCCGTCTGGAGTTTACCCCCGATTATGTGCTCATCATCGACCGTTATCACAAACAGTATATTAAGGCCGACTATAATCATGTAGACTTCCTGCAGAAGCAGGGCATCAACTTCTATTCGTTGCAGGCGCTGTTCTGGAATCAGCTTCTCTTGCCTGGAGCCAAGCAGGTGAAGGAGTCTGATCTGAAGAAGTTTGATGCCGATTTGGCTGTAGAGGGAAACGAAGTGCCAGTCACCTTGAAGAATGGCAACATGACGTATGCCTGGACTTCCCAGCGTGCCACAGGTCGTATAGACAAAGCCGACGTGGAGTATGTCAGTTCGCAGCATGGCACATCGGGAGTGCATATTCGTTATGACAACTTCCGCGCCGTAGGTGTCAAGATGTTCCCAGCCTTGTTGGATATGACTCTTGTCACTAATGCAACCCGCCAGAAGAAGGAGGTCAATCTCGTTATCAAGATGAACGAGGTGAAGACCGACAGCAACTGGGAGTCGCGTTCCGAAGTTTCGAGCAAGTACAAGCAAGTATCGGCAGAAGACGTGCTGAATAAAATAATGAGTCTGTAAATGAAACGTATATTATTGATTATTCTGGCCTTGTCGTTTGTCTTGACTCCTTATGCGCAGAAGACTGCACAAAGAAAGAAGACTGCCACAACGGCAAGAACGGTAAGAACCCAAAAGAAAACCTCAAAAAAGAAGCCTGTGAAAAGGCGCCAATCCAAGGCTCCCACACGGGCAGAGAAGAAAGCCGCCTATAGCAATGCTTCCATTCGAGGATTGCAGGGACAGCGTGCCAACATACAAAAGAAAATCAAGGAGCAGGAGAGAGCTCTCCGCCGCAATCAGGCCGACGTGAAGAAACGTCTGCAAGACCTCATGGTGCTTAATGGCGAAATCGACCAGCGACAGAAGAACATCGATGGTATACAGCAGGATATCCACCACATCGATGGCAATATCGGCTTGCTTAATACTCAGCTCAAAACCCTTGAACAGCAGTTGCAGGACCGAAAGAACAAGTATATCCGTTCTATGCGCTATATGACCCGTCATCACTCTGTGCAAGACAAGCTCATGTTTATCTTCAGCGCCAAGAACCTTACGCAGATGTATCGCCGCCTGTCGTTCATACGTCAATATTCTGCCTATCAGAAGGCACAGGGCGAGGCGGTAAAGGCCAAGCAGAAGCAGGTGACCGAGAAGCACAAGCAACTGCAGGTGGTGAAGGGACATAAGAACAACCTTTTATATAAAGGTCAGCAAGAGAAAACTGCGCTCGAAGGCAAGCAGACCGAGCAACAGCAAGTGGTGCAGGGATTGCAGAAGCAACAGAAAACCATTCAGGCTGTTATTGCTGATCAGCGCAAGAAGGATGCTGCTATCAATGCGCAGATTGACCGTCTGATAGCCATTGAGGTAGAGAAAGCGCGTGCCCGTGCGGCAGCTGAGGCTAAGCGTAAGGCTGAAGCTCAGGCGGCAGCGCAGCGTAGGCGTGAGGAACTGGCTCGTCGAAAGGCACAGGCCGAGGCAGAGGCGCGTGAGAATGCCCGCCGTATAGAGGAGGCACGGCGCAAGGAACGTGAGGCCGAGTTGGCTCGTCAGCGTGCTGCAGAAGAGAATCGTAAGGCTCAGGAGTTGGCTCGTAAGGCCCAGGAGGAAGCTCGTCTGCAAGCCGAAAACAGTGCTAAGGCCAGAGCTCAGGATAAGGCACGTGCCCGTGCAGAGAAGGCTGCCCGTGAGGCTGCTGAACAAGCCAACCGACAGGCCAGAGCTGAACAGGCTGCTCGTGAGGCTGAGGCCGACAGACGAGCTGCAGAGTTGAAGGCAAAAACTGATGAGGCACGCAACCGCAAAGAGTTGGCAAGCGCCCGCCGGGAAGCCAATGATGCTGCTACTCTCAGTACGGTAGACCGTATGCTGAGTGGAGGTTTTGAGGCCAACCGTGGTCGCCTTCCTATGCCTATCACAGGAACTTACAAGATAGTGAGTCATTTCGGACAATACAATGTACAGGGTCTTTCCGGCGTTACCCTCGACAATAAGGGTATCAACCTTTTGGGCAAACCCGGTTGCGTGGCTCGTAGCATCTACGATGGTGAGGTAAGTGCCGTCTTTGGTTATGGAGGCATGTGGAATGTCCTTGTCCGCCATGGTGCCTATATCTCTGTATATTGTAACCTCAAGTCGGTGAGTGTTCACAAGGGCCAGAAGGTAAGTACCCGTCAGGCTTTAGGTGCCGTGGGTGCCGACAACATCCTGCAGTTCCAGTTGCGCAAGGAAACAGCCAAACTCAATCCCGAGGCATGGCTTGCCCGTTAATGTAAACTTCTCTAACTTCCGTACATGCGAAAGTTAGATTAAAATATTCTTTGAAGGAGAGGTAGTACTTACTTGCCCAAGTGAGCACTACCTCTTTTTTGTATTGCTTCAATAATATGGTGGATTTCCTTGAAACCGTGCAAACGATTGCTCATGGAATAAGCGTTTTTTTCCTGATAAACTTAGTGGTCTATCAAAACTTATTTCTATTTTTGCCAACGTTTGAACTAATAACTTATCAACTTAACATATTATTTTATGCAAAAATTTTCTACGATGCTTTGTACTTTGGCAATGCTTTTCGGCATGATGATGGCTCCGGGAAATGCTCTCGCTGCTGTTACCGCCGATGATTATACGCCAATAGTTACAGAAAATGAGATCTCCGTGTTCTTGGAGACAAGTTATGATAATGCCAAGATTTGGGCCTGGAATGACAAGGTAAAACAGTTTACTACTGCTGCTTGGCCTGGAGATGCCATGACCTTGATGGGAACTAAAGATGGCAAGAATGTCTTTAAATGGACATATACAGCTGGTACTGAAATTCCTACTGGTGTGATTTTTACTCATGATGGTGGGCAGAAGCTGAATGGCGGTGATCAGGAATTCAAGAATCATGGTTATTACGTAGAAGGTAAATATGAAAAGACGATTACCCCAGGCCCTGAAGGCAAGGTAATGGTCTTCTTCGATAATTCCACAGCCAACCTCGCAGATGTATATTGCTATATCTACGACGGTACAAAGGCGGCTCAGGAATGGCCTGGATTGAAGATGAGTCTTGACAACGAGACTGAGTACAATGGCAAGAAGGGCTATTATACAGTAGAAGTCCCTGCTGCTTTTGTCACAGGCTATTTCGTAATCAACAACGGACAGAATGGCTCTGTTCTCACAGGCGAGACGGTTTATGTAAACGGACAGGCTACGTCTATCGAAAACACCGTTCTTCAGGAGGTGCAGAAGGCAGAGAATAATGCTTGGTACACCTTGACAGGTATGCGTATCAGCAAGCCTGCTCAGCCAGGTCTCTATATTCACAATGGTAAGAAAGTAA
>ERZ1031897.498-NODE-498-length-14333-cov-42.479619_pt1 | contig 14333 bp, 8 predicted proteins | sample MGYA00517881_ERZ1031897 | MGnify/ENA primary metagenome ERZ1031897 (study PRJEB33719, sample SAMN04261280) | wastewater metagenome | biome: rural village; feature: human; material: feces | host: Homo sapiens | place: El Salvador | collected 2013-01-07 ... | reverse complement strand
GTAATGAGGAAGCAGGTTCAGATTACTCTACCCAGCAGAGTGCATCTTCAAACCGCTATCTGGCATACAACTTCCAGGGAACATACGACTATGCCAACAAGTATATCGCATCAGTCAACCTCTCTCGTATGGGATGTGACAACTTCTCACCAAACGACCGTTGGGGAACCTTCTGGGGTGCATCTGCTGGATGGGTACTCTCTGAGGAATCCTGGATGAAGAAACTTGGTTTTGTCAATCTTCTCAAGCTCCGTGCTTCTTATGGTGAGGCTGGTCAGTCTTCTACTGGTGCAGGCCGTTACCCATATCAGAGTATCTATGGTTCAGCTACCGGTTACGGTTTCGGTTATAACGGAACTTTAGTGAATGGCTATGCTGAGAGCAAGACCGGTAATGCCAACAGTAAGTGGGAAATCTCCAAGATGGTAAACCTCGGTATTGACTGGAACCTCTGGAACAGCAAACTCTATGGTAGCTTCGATATCTTCAAGGAGTGGCGTTCTAACATCCTGGTATCCCGTTCAACCATTCCTGAGACCATACTTGGTGTGCCTGTAGCACAGGATTCATACGGTAAGGTTGAAAGCCGCGGTTACGAACTCGTTCTCGGACATCGTGGCAATATCGGCAAGGACTTCAAGTACTTCATCGAGGGGCAGCTTACCTTCAATACCAACAAGATTACCGATATCGATGAAACTGCACCAGATGTAGAGTGGCAGCGCAAGGCAGGTCATAGAATCTATGACAACACTTCGGTAGCCGAACTCTATGAGCAGGCTCAGACAGGTACCAACCGTGTGGGTGGATGGAACATCTATAAGTTCGACCAGTGGGCTTCAGATCCAAACCTGATTGCAACCTCTCAGCAGGATGCTATCGACCATCCGGAAAAGTATCCATACAATAGTTTCTCTAATGGAGCACAGCAGTTGGGTACAGCGGTGTTCAAGGATATCAATGGTGACCGCGTGATCGATTCAAAGGATATGGTACCAGATTCATACACCATCATTCCTGAGATGATTCCTACCTTCAACTTCGGTTTCGAGTATAAGGGTTTCGATGCACGCATGATTGTGAATGCTTATCTCCGTCGCTCTGTATTCCTTTCACCGGCTATCAGCTACAGTGGTTGGAGTAACATGGGTACCCATGAGGTAACAAAGGCTTGGGGTTACTATACTGATGACCCTTCTGATCCTCGCAACGTGAATGCTACTTATCCACGTCCTGTTTATAATGGATTCGATGCAGTTGATTCAGACCGTGCTACAGGTTCTTACCAGAACAATATTTGGGTACGAAATGGTAACTTCTGGTCTATCCGTAATATTGAGGTAGGATACTCTTTGCCATCTAAGTTGATTTCTAAGTTGTGGATGACTAAGTGCCGCGTTTACTTCAGCGCTTACAATATTGCTACCTTCAGCAGTCTGCCAGATGATGTAGATCCAGAGAAGCCATTGAGCTACTGCTGGTGGTATCCAAAGACAAAGTCATTTACATTTGGTATTAACATTGGTTTCTAATCAATTTTATCAAAAACGAATATGAAAAAGATATTAGTTAATATATCATTGGCGATGCTGGCTGTAGGAGGTATGACCTCCTGCAGCGACATCCTCGATAAGGAAGTCGACTTGACTTATACCGACGAGAACATCTACAGCAACTACGACCGTACCCGTGGTGTCTTGGCAAATGCCTATACCTATTTGCCTGATGCCTTTGCAGGATATACTGATGGTCAGTTCCGTGCAGCTTCTCGTGACTGTATGACCGATAATGCCCTTTCTTACTGGAATGTGCATTACTATCACAGTGTGTTGAACGATTCATACGATGCCAAGAACCACTGGTTTGCCAATAGTTATTGGAGCAACGATCTGAAGGGAATCCGTGTCTGCAACGACTTCATTTCAAAGGCACGTGAGAGTGTCATCGGAAATGCAGAGAAGAGCGGTGACGACAACAAACTCTGCGACCGTTACAAGGCAGAGGCGCGTTTCATTCGTGCCATCCTTCATTTCGATATGATTGGCTATTTCGGTGCAGTGCCTATCGAGGATCATGTGTTGGATAATGCAGAGGCTGCTTCTATTGCCCGTACTCCTGCTCCTGAAGCATTGAAGTGGGTAGCTGATGAATGCGATGCCATCATCCAGAGCGGTGCGCTCCCATTCCGTTACAGCAATGAAAATGAGAACTGGGGACGTATCAATGGTGCTGCTGTCTATGCATTGAAGTCAAGAGCATTGCTCTATCGTGCTTCTGCACTCAATAATCCAACCAATGAGGCATCCTGGTGGCAGGAGGCTGCCGATGCAGCTCTCGCTTTCATCAATGCCAACAAGAGTTCTGCCAACCCTTATCGTCTGTACACTACAAGCGATAACAATCCTAACAAGAACTATTATGAGTGCTTCACCAGTACCCCTCATCTGAATCCTGAGTATATCCTCTGCCGCGCTGAGTGGAATACACGAGAAATTGAGATGTTCAATACTCCTTGTGGCTTCTCCGGTAATGTGAACTCTACCGGTCGTGTAAACCCTACACAGAATCTGGTTGATTCTTACGAGACCATCAATGGTCTTCCTATCGACCAGGATCCTTCTTACAACGACCAGGATCCATACAAGAACCGTGACCCACGTCTGGAGCAGACCATCTTCCACCAGGGAAGTATCTGGGGTGACAAGAGTCAGGACGAGGAGCGTGCCGTGGATGTATCTGTAGGTGGCAAAGACTACCAGGATCTTCATGGTGGTACCACTACCGGTTACTACTCTAAGAAGTTCGTTCACAATATGAGTTTCAAGAACCCTACCACATTCGTTACCGCTTGCCCTATCTTCCGCTATGCGGAGATTCTGCTTAATGCAGCAGAGGCATTGAACGAGGCAAAGGGTCCTGATGCTGCCTACGGCTATGTGAACCAGGTTCGTGCCCGTGTGGGTATGCCTGCTTACAAGGGTATGACCAAGGAACAGCTTCGTGAGCGTATCCGCAACGAGCGCCGCATCGAGTTGGCTTTCGAGGATCATCGTTTCTTCGATGAGCGCCGCTGGAAATTGTTTGATGGCAAGAGTGCTGCTACAGAGAAGAGTGAGCCACGCTACAAGCAGGTTTACAACATCTATAGCGTTGTTGTAACTCCTAATGAGAGCCAGGTATATACTTATCGCAACGATAATACCCATCCTACTCGTGCGTTCTCTATTCCTAAGAATTATTACTTCCCAGTGCCTGATGACACTTACAAGAAGAATCCTAACTTAGGACAGAATGCAGGTTGGGAACTCTCTGATGCTCCTAAGAAGGACGACACCACTGAAGGTGGCGAGACTACTGGGGGTGAAACAACCGGCAAGTAATCTTTGTCAATATACATTATTATATTTTAGGTGAGGTCTATGGCGAAAACACCATAGACCTTCCTTGGTTTTAAAAAATCATATCTTAAACTTGAAATCGTATGAAGAAGTTATTACTTTCTATGTTGGGCCTTGCCGCCATTGGAGCAACTGCCCAGACACAGGTCAGCGATAAAGACCTGACGAATGCTTATACGTCGAGAGCATATAATAAACGTGTGTCTTGCCACGACCCGTCTATCGTGGTGGATGACATCACTAATCCTAATTCGCCTACCTATTATATATATGGTTCTCATCTGGGTAGAGGCAAGACTACTGCAGCAAGCAACTATCAGGAATGGACCGTATTCAAGGCAGGCGAAGAGAACGCCACAGCAACAAACAGTCTGTTCTGCAATACAGGCGGAGTGCTCGTCAATTATTCGCAGGCTTACGCCAAACACGCCATAACATCGGTCAAGGACTACACTGGCAAGAACGTCACATTCGGCAACTTCGATGCCAACGGATGGCAGCGTAAGGGCAACATCGTCAGGGGAATGCAGTGGGCACCCGACGTAATATACAACAAAACCATGAAGAAGTGGTGCATGTATATGAGCTTGAATGGCGACAGCTGGTGCTCAAGCATCGTATGCTTTACAAGCGACAACATCGAGGGCCCATGGAAGTATCAAGGTCCGGTGGTGTTCTCTGGTTTCTTTGGCAAGTATGCCCACAACTCATACGCTGCTGCCAACGACTGGAAGCACACCGACTTTGCTATTGCTACTGGTGAAACATCACTGCCACAGCGATATAACGTAGGCGACAAGTGGGGTTCGTTCTGGCCAAACTGTATCGACCCATGCGTCTTCTATGATGATAACGACAATCTTTGGATGAGCTATGGCTCATGGTCGGGCGGTATCTTTATGATAAAGTTGGATAAAACCAATGGTCTCCGCGACTATACCTATACCTTCCCTTACGAGGTGAATGGCAAGACTGCTACTCCGGGTGCTGCCAATGCCAACTGTACCAGCGACCCTTACTTCGGCAAAAAGATTGCGGGTGGATATTATGTATCGGGAGAGGCTAGCTATATTCAGAAGATAGGCAAGTACTACTTCCTCTTCATGAGCTATGGTGAGTTGGGCAGCGACGGCGGTTATCAGATGCGCATCTTCCGTTCTGAGAATCCTGACGGACCTTATAAAGACTGTTATGGTACATCGGCTCTCTTCAAGAGTTATATGATGAACTATAGTTCAACCACAGCCGACAACCGTGGCGTATTGCTCTTTGGCGGTTACCAGTGGGATGCGATGAGCGGTGCTGAGATTGCACAGGGTCATAACTCTGCGTTCATTGATAAGCAGAACCGTTCTTTCGTGGTTTATCATACCCGTTTTAGTAATGGCGGTGAGGGTCATCAGGTTCGTGTTCATCAGCTCTTCCTCAATGATGAGGGGTGGTTGATGGCAGCTCCATTCGAGTTTGACGGCGAGACCATCACCGATGAGGCGATTGCTTCCAAGGCGTCTATCGCAGATGCAGACATTGCAGGCGACTATCAGTTCATGCGTCATCAGTATGGTCAGAATACCAAGGCAAAGGCTTTCGAGACACCTGTCAACATCACCCTCAATGCTGATGGAACCATTACAGGTGCCGAGAAGGGAACCTGGAAGCGCACGGCGGGCACTGATTACATCCATCTGACTATCAATAATGTAGTTTATCGTGGTGTGTTGGTGAAGCAGACCATCGACTATACCAATATCCCTGCCATCGCTATCTCTGCTCTCTCTTCATCAAGCGGTAGTCTGATTATAGGACAGAACAACTTTACCTATCAGCAGGAGGTTTGGGCAGTGAAGGCAGATGCCAAGGCTGCCATTAAGTACACCCTCAGCAAGATGACATTGCCATTCTCTGATGGTGCCACCCTGAATGCGGTTTCTTCTCTTCCTACTCAGGGCAACATGGGTGCGAAGATTTCTTGGAAGTCAAGCAATCCTTCTATCCTGACCGATGACGGTAAGGTAAAGGGCAAAGGCAAGGTTACTTTGACCATGACTATCAGCAAGGATGAGTATGAGTACGTGAAGGATTATACCCTGAATATCGATGCTGAGGCTGAGGAAACTACTCCGGTTTATTATCCTGTATCTGAACAGAAGAATACAACTTCTGCTTGGTGGACCAATTTCTCGGCAGATTATAAGTTGCAGGCTGGAAAGAAGGTTCAGTTTAAGTTCTATAACTATAGTAATGCTACAAACAACTGGTGCAACTGGGCTTTGTATGGTGCCAACAAGACACATGGTGTGGCTGGCTATATCGAGTATTTCGGCATCCGTTGCGATAATTGGAACAATACCGCAAATTCCAATGTGGGCTGTGTAAGCAATTATGTTTGGGATACCTTCAAGAATGATATGAACGGGTCTTTGGTTGACATGACTGTGGAGTATGCTGCTAATGGTGCCTTCAAGATGACAGCCACAATCACAACTACCAGTAAGAAGGTATATAACTACTCATTCTCAACCACCATCGCCAGCAAGCCTAGCCAGCTTAACCTGTTCTTCGTAAATGAGGGCTCTTACATCGACGGCTCAAGCCTTTCTACAGGCATCTCGAACCCTATCATCATTCAGAAGAAGAATGATGGCAAGTGGTTCAACCTCTCCGGTCAGCAGGTAGACAAGAGCTACAAGGGTGTAGTGATTGTGAACGGAAAGAAATTTGTGAACAAGTAATTCTCTTATATATATAATAAGGTGTAATTATATGAAGATTTCTAAAATACTATTGGGAGCAGCAATGTTCATTGCTGCTCCTGTTGTAAAAGGTGGTTGCCAGCTGATGGCACAGAATGCTCCGCAGGAACCGATTGTGGTAGATACTCCTTTTGTTCACGATCCCGTGATGGCGTATGAGAATGGCAAGTACTATCTCTACTGCACAGGTCATGGCATCACGCAGATGACCTCTACCGACCGCAAGCATTGGACCATCGTTCCTCAGGGCGTGCTCAAGAACAGCGAGATTCCGGCATGGACGCATGATAGTGTGCCAGGTTTTACCACGCATATCTGGGCTCCGGATGTTATCCGTTTCAAGAACAAGTGGTATCTGGCTTATTCCTGTTCCACCTTTGGTAAGAACACATCTGCCATCGGCTTGCTGAGCAATACTTCCTTATCTGATAAGGATGGATGGAAGGATGAGGGCTGCCTCGTCGCCTCCAAGGGCGATAGAGACAACTGGAATGCCATCGACCCGAATTTCATTGTTGATGAGAAGGGAAACCCTTGGCTTACCTGGGGCTCTTTCTGGGATGGCATCCAGATGATCAAGTTGGATAAGAAGACGATGCATGTCAAGAAGGGCGCCAAGCCTCAGACCATCGCCCGCCGTCATGCCGTGGGCGATGCATCAGCAGAACCGAATCCTACTTCTAAGTTTGCCGGCACCAATGCCATCGAGGCTCCTTTCATCATGAAGCATGGTGGTTATTACTATCTCTTCGTGAGTTGGGATTACTGCTGCCGTGGCATCAAGAGCAACTATCGTGTTGCCGTAGGCAGGAGCAAAAAGGTGGCTGGTCCTTATCTGGATAAGGATGGCAAGGACATGCGCAATGGCGGTGGCACCTTGCTGTTGGAAGGTGATAAGAAGGAATATGAGGCGATGGGTCATTGCTCAGCCTACTCCTTCTCCGATGGCGATTACTTCTTCTGTCATGGTTACAGCGTACCGAAGAATGGCGCCAGCATCCTGGTTCAAAAGAAAATCAACTGGACGGAAGATGGATGGCTGATGTTAGAATAAAAATGGTTCTTCTTGGTAAAAAAGTTATATTTAATAAATTGTGAATAAGTTATGAGAAAGATTTTAATTCTACTCTTTATGGTGCAGATGGTAGCTATTCAGGGAATGGCTACTAATCGTGTGATGCGAGAAACTGTTCCTGATGATTCCCTGCATACAGGAATATGGAAAACAGACACGTTGAAAGAAGTCAGCATAAAGGGAAGCTCTATTCTGCAAAGTGGTGACAGGAAGAAAGTAGCAATAACCAAGGATTTGCGTCGTGGTACAGTTAGTACTATCTAAATGTTGGGAAAGCTGCCTAATTTTACTTATAACTTTGTTGACCGTTCTTTAACTTATCACAATTCCTCCAATATCATAGTATTGGTAGATAGCGTAGAAAAAGATATGAACTATCTGCGGAATATTCAGCATATCCGCTTTGACAAAGTAGAGGTGATTGATAAACCGCAAGGGCAATACCAAGGCTATGATGTATTGATAAACTTGCATACCAAGAAGAACTATGAAGGCTATGAAGGCATGCTCTTTAATAATGAAGGCTTCAATCTGAACGGCGAGAATGACAAGAAATACATCTTTGAGAATTCGACGGCAAATTTTTCATATACCAAGAACAAATGGAATATCTATGCTTTTGCCTATAGTTATTTTGGACAAGGTGCGTACGACACGAACTGGTCAAAGAATTACCTGCAGAATGGAATCAAGGAAACGCTAGTGAACAATCCTGATGGTATCAGGAATATCATCACATTTGAAAGATACCGCTCGGGGCTACTTAGCCTGGATTATGCCATACAGAAAAATCAGTCTCTTTCGTTTGTGTATCAATATGGTGCTGGGCGTGATCATGATACCTATAATCATTATACTATATTGCGGACAGATGAGAATACTCATACCGAGACAAGGCTGACTCGCGATATACGCACCCATGTGAGAGATAGTGAGCATTCGATGGCTGTATTCTACCGTAACAATGTGGGAAGAGTAAGATGGACTGCCGATTTCAATTACAGGTTTTCTCCAACCCGCAGTCTTACGGATCAGACAGAGAGTACGGGATTTGTGCTGAATAATCATTTCCAGGACCATATGAACTTTACTCGCTTCCGTATAAGTGGATGGACCAATTTTGCCAATGGTCATCTTACATTGAATGCTGGCTATGAGAATACATGGAAAAGTTACAAGAGGGAAGATAATGATACCGGCGAAAAACTGAACACCAACAGCTATTTGCGAAATCGCCTGTGGGCAAGTCTCAATTGGCGTTTTGATAATAATGCGCAATTGATGTTTTCCGGTTGGGCAGAGCATGTGGGCTTGAATAACAATCATGCCAAGAAAACTCAGGTGCCAGTTGGTGGAAGTTTCATGGCCTATTATCAGCTGACCAGACGTAATTGGATGCGCTTAAACTATGATTGTTCCACCAGTTATCCAGACCAGAATCTATCCAGTGAATATGGCTATTTCACCGATTCTCTGTCTTGGGCAGGTGGTAATCCGTGGCTCAAGACCAATGTTACTCATCGCATCAACTATTGGATAGATCTTTGGTGGTGCTTTAACTTCCAGACGGGGTATGTGTATTCACCAAATAGTTTCAATTCCATAGCTGAAATCCGGGAAGGAACATTGCCGAGTGGTGTACCGGGCAAGTATGTGGCAAGTGTCTTCCAGAATACTGATTACAGGGAATGGTGGGCTTCCGTATCGTTTACTAAGAGATTCTGTAGAGACTTCTTGTATAAGGCAGATTTGAAATATAGAAATGCCAAGGCAAGTTATCACGAATTTTCTAACCACATACAGACGGTAGAGGGCGTTACGTCTTTGCAGTACTATCAGCCAAGATGGGATATGAACTTTGCGATGTCCTATTCTTATAGCAAGAATTTTACGATCTCTCCACAAGTTAAGTCTTCGTCGAATTTCGAGAACCCGTATGTATCTATCCAGAAGTTCCTGTTGAAGAAGAAGTTGGAGTTGACATTGACTTATAGTCTTATGTTCCACTTCTTTAATTCTGATATGATAACAGAGACAAAGTCTCCTGGTTTTGAGAGCAGATACTTGGATAAGGCTTTTGATAGGCAGCGAAATAGAATAGTATTCAGTGTTTCATATCGTTTTGCCGGTGGTAAATCCGTAAGGCAATATAATAGAGATATGTCAACAGAGGATTAGAAGTGAAATGTTAAAATGGAGTTAAAATAGTGTTTATCCCGCTACGAACGGCAAAAAAATGGTTTCGTAGCGAAATAAACGCTATTTCCTTTCGCTGTTTCCGAAATTTTGTAATATATTTGCAGCAACTACTCTGTAGCAAGTATCAAAAACTTGCTAATATGGAGAAATATGTGTTATTTGGTGGACGATTGGCTGATTATAAGTATTATAACATGGATGAAGTGATAGAAAAATCACTTTCTTTGCGTTTTTCTTAAATTATTAAGTTTTACATTTGAATGTTAATAGATATAGGAATTATGAAGCAATTAAAGAATATTATTGTCTTATTGTTTGTTTTTTATCCTCTTTGTATAATCGCACAAGATAGAACTGTGGAATACTGGGGGTGGGTCGAAGACTTTGTTACTCATACTGCTATAAATGACGCAAAGGTTAGTCTGATGGATGACGATGGAAACCTTGTTAAGGTGGAAACTTCTAATAGCAGGTTGAATCAAAATGATGGTGGCTTTGTCTTTCGGGTAACTAACAATCGGAAATATACCATTAAAGTTGAGCATGATAGCTATGTGCCACAAAGTATTTCTTTTGACGTAAAGGCTAGCAAACGAGTGAACACCCGTTATCTTCCTACCATTTTCTTACGTAAGAAGAAAAAACTGGATGATGAATTGCAGTTGAATGAAGTAACAGTAACGGCCACCAAGGTGAAATTCTATCATAAGGGTGATACGCTGGTGTATAATGCTGATGCCTTTCAACTCTCAGAAGGTTCCATGCTCGATGCGCTTATCAGGCAGTTGCCTGGTTCAGAATTGAAGTCGGATGGGCGTATCTATGTCAATGGTCGGTTTGTGGAGAGCCTCTTACTTAATGGCAAGGATTTCTTCAAGGGTAATAATACGGTACTCTTGCAGAACTTGCCTACATACGCAGTAAACTCCATCAAGGTATATGAAAAGAAAACTGACCTAAATCTGTTTGCCAAACGAAAGGTTGAGGAGGATGAATATGTGATGGATGTCAACCTGAAGAAACAATATAATATTGGCTGGTTGGGCAATGTGGATGCTGGTATGGCAAATGATGACCTGTATTTGGCGCGCTTGTTTGCTTTGCGTACAACTGACCATTCGCAGTTGGCAATATTCAGCAACTTTAATAATATGAATGATGGTGGTGCACCGATGCAAGGCTCTGACTGGACACCGGAGAAGCTGCCGATGTCTAGATTGACAACAAAGAAGGTGGGAGTGAACCTGAATGTGGATGATAGACTCAACCGATTCCGCTTAAGGAGTAATGCCGATCTTACTCATTATGATAATCATGAGGAAACGAATGCGTATCGCACCAACTTCTTGTCATCGGGGGATACATACGAGCGTTCTATGAATGAAGCAAAGTATTGTAATTTCTATCTCAATATGAACAACATGTTGACGTTGACTCCTGGTGGCAGAGAATCTAAATGCTATATGACAATTGACCAAAAAGCCAATTACTCTCGCCGTAAGCAGAATTCCATCTTTTATTCAGCTCTGATGGCTGAAAGTTGGGAAAATCAGGAACAGATGTGGAATCGTCTTTTCCCGATTTCAACAGGTGAGCTGTATAAGAACTTGATAAACAGGGTGGAAAGTAAGAGCCTGAATGACTTGAAGAGTTGGCTTGCATCATTGGACTATAGTTGTGATTTCATCGTAAATGAAGCTGGAGATATGTTGCAGCTTAAGTTTGGTGGTGAAGTGCTTGGTAAAGATGATGAGGGATATAGCATTTATAGCCTTGACTATGCTTCAGGAAATGTTGCTGGAAATAATGATTATCGTCGCCGTTATGTACCTTGGTCTTCTAAAGGGTATCGTTATCATGGCGGCTTGGGGTACTCCTTCAATGTTTCTGATAAGTTGTGGGGAGCTATTCAATATGGTTATGAGCAGAAGTATTCTCATGAAGAGAATAGTCTTTATCGTTTGGAGCAACTTGCAGGATGGGGAGCTGATGCCAATCATGAATTAGGTGTCTTGCCATCTGTTACTGATTATCTTTCAACGATAGATGCGGCTAATAGTTATCTGTATGATTTTCATACTGATGCGCATAAGCCGTTTGCGATTTTTTCCTGGCAGGTGGTAGAAGATGCAAAGAATGATATCTTGTTCAAGAGCCAGTGGAACTTCAACTTCTCGCATGAGAATATGCGTTATAGAAGGGCATCTCTAGACAAGGAACTCTCTCGTAATTTAAGTTTCCTGAACCCGGAGTTTACCCTATATTGGAGCGGAAATAGAAAAAACAGAAAGTTTTCTAGCAGTCTGGTCTATTCTATAACTCAGGTAGCTCCTCAGATGCTCTATCTGTTTGATTATATAGATGATGCAGACCCTCTGAATGTAAAGCGTTATGGAAATGAAAAACTGAAGAACTCAATGTTGCATCATATGCAATATGTCTATAATGGAAGTTTGAAGTCTCTGATGTATGATCTTAAATACGATTATACTTCTACCACCGATGCAGTGGCTATGGGCTTTATATATGATAAAAACACTGGTAGGCGTACTTTCTCGCCAACCAATGTGAATGGTAACTGGAATACAAGCTTGCGCTTAGGATTGAGTGGTAATGTTGATAAGAGGAAACGACTGATGTTTAATACGGTTACCTCTTGGGGCTATGTTAACAGTGTTGATATGATTAGTGATGCTGCAACTGCGGAGATGAAAAAGAGTATAGTAAAGACATCCACCATTTCTGAAGATTTGCGTCTGGACTACAAACTGGGTAAGCATTCTTTGGGAGTGAATGCTTATGTAGCCTGTCTTCATTCCAATGGCGAACAGAAGGATTTCGAACCCCTTGATGCTTACAACTATCATTATGGGCTGAGTGCAGTATTGGCACTTCCTTTCAGGTTCTCGTTTGACACCGACCTTTCGATGTATAGTCGACGTGGATATGGTGAGTCTGTGATGAATGATGACAATTTATTATGGAACTTCCGCCTTTCCCGACCATTTTTCAAGGGAAAATTGGTTGTGAAGGCTGATGCATTCGATGTGTTCCATCAGTTGAAGAAAGTGGATAGAACTATCAATGCGCAGGGCAGGGTAGAGAAATACTATAACACAGTGCCCCGTTATGTGCTCATCCACGCCATTTATCGTTTTCATGTAGCAAAAGGTAAAAAGTAAGTCTTATCAAGTCGGCTCGAAGTACTCGGCTCATCCTAACTATATAAGCATCAAAAAAATCCGAAACAGATAACTTGGTAAGCTTCTGTTTCGGATTTTTTCTTTAGTCTTCCTTAATCTTCCAATCGCTGATAGTGCGCTGGGTGCTGTCAAAACTGATACCGATTTTTATCAGTCGCTTGCCCTCTGTATGATATGGCAGCATATAGCCTTTTTCGTCTATTTGTGCCAAAGCCTCATCAGCACTCTTATCTACCTTCAGTTCGAAGACGTAGATTGTATCTGGCATGTGCATCACGGCATCAGCCCTGCCGATGGCACTCTTCACCTCTGTGCGGATATAGATGTTGAGGAAACTGAACATCAGATAGAAGATAGTCTGATAATGCTTCTCGCTGTGATTCTCCAGATCGTATGGTATCGTAGCCATATAGGTGCGCATGTGCTCCAGTGCCGCCTCGATATCATTCCGGTAAACCGCCTTGCAGAATCCCAAGAGGAAGGCATTGTTGTCAGAACGGCGAGGATTCACATAATGGGGAATCAATGAGTTGAGCAGTCCGTCGCGTACCTCCTTGTTTGGGATGCCCAGCGTATATTCCTGAAACATCGGTTCATATTTCTTGATGGTCAGATAGCCGCTCTGGTAAAGCAATGGCAAGGCATCCGTCATTTCCTCTGTAGATTGGTCGAAGGAACTCAATACTGTCTCTTGACTCTCTAAAGTAGAAAGATTGACATGATACTTATCCAAGAGTTTCAAGAGGAAGGATGGAGTGCCGGAACCAAACCAGTAAGGAGCAATCTTGCCTGCATTCATTGCCTTTACAAGACTGAACGGATTGAAAATATCTTCTGATTTCTCGCTGAAATGATAACCGTCGTAGAATTGCGTCAGCTCTTTCAGGCACTCCTCATACGTCATGTTCAGTGCCTCGCCCATAGCCTCAATATCTGGTTTCATCTGCGTGGTAAGCTCGGTTTTGCTGATGCCGCAGATGGCTGAGTACTGGTCGAACAGACTGATATTGTCGAGGTTGTTGAGTTCGCTGAAGATGCTGAGCTGCGAGAACTTGGTGATACCCGTGATGAAGGTGAACTCCAGGTATGGGTCGAGCTTTTTAAGGGGACTGTAGAAGTTCTGCATGATAAGACGCAACTGCTTGAGATCATCCTCCTCATGCACCACATCCAGCAATGGGGCATCATATTCATCGATGATGACCACCGCCTTTTCGCCCGTCTGCTTGTAAGCACGTTTCACGAGTCCATCCAGTCGGTCGTTTGGATACAATTCATCATCATCCTTGCCATAGAGTTTCTCGTATGGCTTCAACTGCAAGTCGAGATAATGCTTCAAGCCATCAGCATCAAAATGCTTGGCACCGCTCATGTCGAAGTGGAGCACAGGATGCTTCACCCAATCCTTCTCGTAATCAGCAATGGCCAATCCCTCGAACAGTTCCTTTCTGCCCTCGAAATAGGCCTGAAGGGTAGAGGCAAAGAGCGACTTGCCGAATCGTCTCGGACGACTCAGAAAGACATACCTCATTTTTTTCTCTCGAAAATCAACGATGTATTTGGTCTTATCTATATAGAGATAATCACCCTCTCTGATATTCGAGAATGTCTGTATTCCTACAGGATAGAAATTTACTATTTTTGCCATAATCCTACATGCTTTACGTTTTGCGCTGCTAAGTTACAAAGAAAATCCGAATTAGCC
>ERZ1031897.487-NODE-487-length-14504-cov-6.474358_pt1 | contig 14504 bp, 7 predicted proteins | sample MGYA00517881_ERZ1031897 | MGnify/ENA primary metagenome ERZ1031897 (study PRJEB33719, sample SAMN04261280) | wastewater metagenome | biome: rural village; feature: human; material: feces | host: Homo sapiens | place: El Salvador | collected 2013-01-07 ... | reverse complement strand
GTCATGACAGACATGCTGAAATCCGTTGTCAGCCAGGGAATCGGATCACCGGCCGGAATCAGCGGCGTACAGGCCGGTGGTAAAACAGGTACGACCTCCAGCGAGTTCGATATTTGGTTCGATGGATTCACCCCATCCTACGCGGCAGCGCTGTGGATCGGAAACGACGTGAACATGCAGCTCACTTCCATGTCCGGACCGGCTGCAGCTCTGTGGGGAAAGATTATGAACCAGATTCCGAAAGCGAAGAAGGGACATTATAAATCCCAACCAAGTGACGTAACTCTTTGGTCTTTTATACGAATAATGCCGATGCAAAACGCATCGGCATTATTCAGTATGCTATTTCTTCAGACTCTTATATTTCACCACGCGTTTTACGGGGTATTCTATATACCACAGCGTGATGCTTTTGTCTTCAAAATTAGTCTTGTTCATATTCTTGTCGTAGATTACATCGCTGCCGTAGAGCAAAATGTCTTGTCCGTTATCGTCGAGCAAGTTGTTCTCTTCGTCAAAATCACCTCTGGGGTCAATTATCCATTCGTCTTTAGGGAAGAGTTCAAGAAGCATCAGCGGTGCGTTGGCATTTCGCCCATTGCGCAGCAAAATGTATTTATAATCGCGTAGCACAAAGGGAAAGTGCCCGTGGTTGAGCGAATACACACCATGATCGTCCTTTTCGTCAAAGGGCACGGCCGGATTGTGCTTCCAGTTGCCTTGTTCGTCCTTTTCTATAAAAAGCGATGCCACACTCTCTTTCAGCCAACGGGTTTCTACTGCCGCCTCTTCGGCATTGGCATAGGTGGTGCCTTCTTTGCCAAATTGGTCAATAGGATTTCCTGCATAACTCAGTTTCAACACCTCATCGGGGTTGATGCCTTCAAGCATCTCTGTCAAGTCTATGGTCAGTTGCTTCCCCTTACGGCGTTGGTCCAAGGCAAACATTACGGGAGCAAGATCCTCCTGTGTGAGCAATACTGGCCAATAGAACGGTGCGTTGTTCCAGCCAATGTTGACGTATTCAGTCTCCTCCTTCTGTCCGTTTTGGCGCAGCAGCATCAGCACGGGTTCGTGCAGTGCCCTTTCGCGTGCCGGCTTCAAGTCGGTGCGGCCATCTTCGGGCGAGTCGATAAATCCGCCGTTGGCGCGAATGCGCGTCATGTTACGGTCAGTACGTACCATGGCACGGAGTTTGCCTCCCGACCTCTCGGTGCAGTATTCCAGCGCACAGAGCAGTTCTCTCATGTCGCTCTTGTGGTCGATGTTGCCATATTTCTCGTCGTAAACGTAAGTGTCCTCTATCAGCGCGATAATTTGCTGCGCCACGTCCTTGTTCATGTAGAAGAACCCATCTGCGTCAAGCTTCTGTCCGCGCATGCTTTCGCTGACAAGGTGGTCAATCTCGGCCATTTTCTTCTTTGTGGCCGTTTTGCTTCCTGTCCACATGCCCACGGGCAGAACGCGTTGCTGCTTTTTCAGCGTCAGAGCGTCCGACACCTTAATCTTCTGCATGGCGCATGGTTTGATATTCTTGTCGTAGCCCACAAACACCGCATTCAAGTCCGATTGGTCATTGCCCAGAAGGAACCATTCACGCAGTTGATTGTCGAGTTCGTTCATACGCGAGAGAATGTGGTAGATGGCCGACGAGGTGTGGAACCTTGTTACAGCCATGTCCTCCTTCTTTCGAGCGCCGTACATGCGGGCATGCTGCAGCACCGTGTCTTGTTGGAAGTTCTTGGGATTTCTGCCGTAGAAGAAGCAAAGTATATTCTTGATAGTAATGCCGCGGTCGAGGATACTGCCGCCAATAAATATGTTGGCAGTAGCTTCCAGTTGCAGTTCTCCCGATTCTTGATCAAGAAGATTTACCACCTCGTTGTCGGTGTTCACCACCTGGACGATGTAATCGTTGTTGCCCAAGATTTCTCTCATCTCGTTTATTACGTCCTCCTTCTTAGGCACTTCCACCTTGATGAGTTTCTGCTCACGTCCTTTTTTGTTTGATACTGTAAAGTCGTCGTAAGCAGCGTTAATAGCTCTCCATATGCGTTGGTCGGTTTGCTTTTTGTCAGCGAGAGCTTGTTTTGTGTCGTTGATGATGCGATTGGTCAGTTGCTTTTGCCATTCGTGATACTTTCGGCTAAGTTCGGCATGAATCAGCGCGCTCGTTCTGTAGTTTCTCTCTTTATTTTCTCTTACCTGAATGCGGCGGATTGCTGTAGCCACGAAGTAGCTTACCAGGGCATAGGTGAAGTCGTACAGATTGGCCGACGATGTGGGGGAGTTTACATAGCGTTTGTCTTCTTTTCCTAATACCGAAAGACACTTCTCGCTCACTTGGTGAAACAAATGGCTATACATGCTTTGCGAATCCTTGGAGTCTTCAAAGTACTGTTTTCCACCGATGTAAGCATCGTGAACGGGAACGAGTTTGGTAAAGCGTGGACGGAAAGGTTTTACCACATTGCCGTTCAGATTGAGTTCTCCATCGGGCTGAAGGTAAAGGCAGTAGGGAGTAGCAGTCACTTGCAGGTATCGACAATAAGAAGGGAACTTTCTAAATTCGTCAATCTGTTGGCTGATCACCGCCAGTTCTACTTCGCTCTTTTGTTCAATAGGAAATCCGTCAGCGTCCGTTAAGGCTTGTCTGCGTACGGTTCGGTAGTTGCGGCTGGCAAAGTCGGCCTCATCGTCAACAATGAGCACACGTTTGTCTTTCAGAAATGCTTGATTCGTCTTAAACATATCTATCAAGTGCTGCATATTTGTGCTTTCCTTTTTGCACACAAACACGCACTTGTTGGTGTCCACCACGTTTTGTCGAAGTTTGCGCCACACTTTCATGATGTCTTCAATGTAGATAGTAGGCTGCTGATCAATGCTCCCAGTGTCTTTGAAATGTCTGAAGTCTTTGCGTAGTCGCATCAAAGTTTGTAGCGCCAGCGGGTTGGTGCCTTTCGTCAGAATGATGGCAATGTCTATGCCGCGGTCGAACGCCAGACCTATGATGTCTTCAAAGGTGTCAGTCTTTCCGCATTGAATCTTTCCGAGCAGCAGTCCGGGCTCAGCAGCTTGGGGGCCATCTTCCAACAGCAGGTCTACAGTTTCTTCTATACATTTTCTCTTTTCCTCTGGCATTTCGCCGTAGGGATAGTTGGCCACGAGTGTGCTGTAGATGGGTGTTTCTGTTTTAGCCTTTTCGGCCGATTGCTTTTGCGCTATGAGCCGCTTCTGCTCAGCAAATATCTGTTCGGGAATCATCACTCCCATTGTGCGAAGTGTGTTGATAGCCGCTTCGCATTGTTCTAATGTGTCGTAGTGGAAATTCATGGTTGAAATCTTTTGTGTTGTTTGTGAGGGCTTTACTCCATTGTAATCACCTTGCTGCTTTCTTCGCCAAATTGGCTGACCACGCGAATGCAAATTTTGCGGCCCGGCTCATAGGGGATAGGTTCACTCTTAAAGTCGTAGAGTGTGTCCCACAGTTCGTCGCACATTTCAAGGCGTAAGGTCGTTTCGGCTTTTTTCTTGGTCTTGGCACTTTGTTTGGCCATTTTGTCAAGGCTCTTCTTCCACGGTTCGTATTCCTTTTTGTTGCCGCCGCAAAAGTGCATGCTTGTTACAATGAAAGCTTGCGCATTGTAGTTGTCGTCCATCTCCCAATAGGCAATGTCGTCTACAGAGCGCGCCTTTACATCGTCCTTGATAGGGTCGTAAATGTCGAGACCGCGTATTTCGATGTGGCAATGCTCTCCGTCTTCATCGCGTATGAGGGCAATGTCGGGTTCGCCAATGGTGATGAATGAGCCAGCGCCCCGGTCTTTTTTAACCAGGCCATCTTGCATCAGGTCATCGTGCATGCGCACTTTCGACACCGTAAAACTGCCCATGTTATAATCCTTCTCGTTGATGTTGTCTTCAAATGAGAAACCTAACAGTATCAGCCACGAGGCACCATCGTTTTGGCCAATGGCGCGAAACTCCTGCAAGGCGCGGTTGACGGCCATCTTGCTCACAGTGCCAAACTTTGGCCCTATCATGAAGTAGGCCAAGCGATCCATGCCGTTGCCGTCTTTGTACCACCCTTTGGCGTTGAGGTAGGGGTTTGGCACGGGTTCCATGCCGTGGAAGATGGCTTGCTGCGTTTTGTCGCCATTGCGCACGCCGTTTGTTTGCAGGTGGCTGAATATGCGTTCTTGAAAGAGTCGGTTCTCTTCTTCCTCATCGGGTGTGCGGTCCAGGTCGTCGGGCGAAGTCACGTTGTAGGCTTGCAGTGTCTCTACGGTGAATGGGCCGCTCACACGAATGCGCTTCTTGTCCTCCTTGGGTTGGTCGTAGAGTATTTCTTCGGCGGGCGTCAGGTCATTAGCTAAACTCTTGAGTGTGATGTGCGGCACTGTCTTGTACTTGAAGCCTTGGCGAATGTTCTTTCCTTCTTCGTCATAAAGTTCGTAGTAGGGGAACAGGGCGGTGGTCAGTCGTTTCTTAGCTATGTTCAGTGCAATGCGACTGGTGTCAATGGTTATCCATCTGCGTCCCCATTGCTCAGCCACGTAGGCAGTGGTGCCACTGCCACAGGTGGGGTCGAGGACAAGGTCACCGGGGTCGGTGGTCATGAGGATGCAGCGCTGGATGGGCTTGATGCCGGATTGGACTACGTAGAGTTTTTCGGAACCAATATTGCTTGACGTGTCATTCCAAAGATTGTTTATTACCACATACGGAAAATCATTAAGATAATCAACGTACCGCAAAACTTTATTGGCTAACATTATTCTGTTGTGTTGTAATAAACGCTCCATACCCAATTTGCCTGTTCGCCATCCACGAGGCATAGTTGGAGTATACATTTTTCCGTTTATTTCAATAGGGAAACGATTGCTTTCGCTACCTGTCTGAGAAGTTAAGTCTGAAAGCCTAAAGAGTTTTGCGCTTTTGATGATGTTAGTATCTAAAGTCGTATTGTTTTCTTTTTCCCAATCTTTTATACTTTGCCTCAGACCATTGCTTTCTATATATTTGTAACCATCAATTCCCTCTCCAAATGATTCTTTGTCTAAAAATAGCTTACGATACTTCAGATTCGTCTTGCTTTTGGAATACCATATAATATAGTCACATACAGAAGCAGGAGCAAGCAAATCACCAGGTGCTCCAGCTCCTGTCGTTTTTTGATATACAATTTGGTCTACAAAATTCTCACTCCCAAACACCTCGTCCATCAAGCACCTCACCAAATGCACATTCTCGTCAGAAATCTGCACAAAGCAAGAGCCCGACTGCGAGAGCAGTTCTCTGGCTGTAACCAGTCGGTCGCGCAGGTAAGAAAGGTATGAATGAATGCCCAATTCCCAAGTGTCGCGAAAAGCCTTAATCATTTCGGGTTCACCCGAAAGGCTGTCGTCATTGTCCTTCACGTTGCGGTCGTTGAGCTTCATTTGCCAATTAGAGCCAAACTTGATACCGTAGGGCGGGTCGATGTAGATACACTGCACCTTGCCCGCCATGCCCTCGCGCTGAAGCAGCGAGTTCATCACGAGCAACGAGTCACCCTGTATAAGGCGGTTTTTCCACCCCATTTCGTGGTGATAGTATTCTGCCACACGTTCCAACTCGTCCTCCACCACGGTGCGGCCCAACTCATTGCCACTGAAAAGCGAAGGCTGTGCGCGATCTTCGTGAATGCGATACAGATTGTTGATGAGGCGCTCGGGCTGAATGTCCTCGTGCTGATAGAGGCTGCGAATGTCCACACGTACAGAACTCTCGTTCTGCTCGTCAGCCGCATACTTGTTGAGCCAATACAGTTCGGGGTCGCGTCCGCGGTCAAACTCATGGCGGAAGGTGGCATAACTTGCTTTGCCGCTTGCGTTGTTGGTTTGCATCGATTCTTCGCCTGCCAGCTCGCTGGTGGGTATCATCACACGTTTGTCCTCATTATGCTTAATAGCCCCCACGGGCGTCTTGTCTATGCTCATAGCTCTTTGATTTTTTGGTTGATAATGGCGCGCACATTGTCAATGTCCGTCACCTCTATGAAGTCCCAGCGGCCATACGTGCCGAGGTTGTTGGCTGCAGGCAGCCAGTATTGGGTAGTGTAGTAGCGCTTTAAGTCCTTGTTGGCATTGCGGTCGGAGGCAAAACCCGAAATTTCGATAATAAGGTTCACCACCTCGCCCCGCGACGTGTGTACGCGTGCAATGAAGTCGGGCATGTACTGTCGCTCCGTGGTGCCATCAAGGTATGGAATGCAGAAGCCCAGAAAATGATTCTTGACGTATGCCTCCACCTGTGTACAATCCTCCAACGCCTTGGCAGCAATCTGCTCCCAACTGTCGGTGTCGGCCACTACATAGTTGATGTGGCTCTTCAGGGTGGGCCATACCTCCTTGCTTGTAGCACCATGCACGTGGCGTGTGGAGCCTTCGGGGTTGTAATAGTTGAGAATGGCCGTGATGCGCTCCTCACTCTGCGCTGCCGCCCGAATGCCCTCGTAGATGCTGGCCACCACTTCCGTCTGTTTCCAAAATACGACCAACCGGCGCAACTCCTGGCTGCCATCGCCGCCAATTACCTCAATCTGCTTGTCATACCATTCGCCGACCACCTGCTTGAGCTGTGCAAAACGTTGGAACTGCCGTCCGCCTTCGGCATCGGTGAACTTCAGATTGATGAGCCAGCGTGTTAGTTCGTACACAACCTGGGCATCGCGCAGCTCCCGATAGTTACTCTTGAGAAATACGCCATCGGCACTTACGGCAGAGGCCAGTCGCGTTTGGGTGGGCACTTCGTTGAAGTTGAGGCGGAATTTAGGCAGTCCGTCGTACGTGGCGGTGATGCGCCCCTCGGCTGTTTGGCTGCGGTAGCCCGTGATGTTCGGAAAGCGTATTTCCAAATCATTTCGCTCTTTCAGTGCCGTAATCTGCGTTTTGGGTTTTGGCGGAGGCGTGATGCCGCTGCCGCCTCCCTTGAATGTCTTGAAAGGCACCCCGATGATATGGGCATATTCGGGCGGAAACTTGTACACCACATTCTCGGACTTGTAGCGTTTCAGCTCTCTGTCGGTGAGCAGTTCGCCCTTGAGGTTGTAGGCTTGCAACTGATAGCTCCGGCGGCGAAGGGCACGTCCGGCCACCTGCTCGCAAAGCAGTTGCGACCCGAAGGCACGCACACCGCAAACGTGAGTCACCGTGTTGGCGTCCCACCCCTCGGTGAGCATCGACACCGACACCACCAAACGAATGTGCGAGCCCAAACTCTGTGGCTTGCCCACACTGTTTACCACCTCGCGCAGTATGTCGCCGTCGGTCAGCTTGTCGGCCGAGCCTGCACCATTAAGCACGGCATAGTCGCGTTTGAATTGTGCAATCTCTGTGCTGTAAATGCGCTTGAACTCATCACTCACCACGGCGCTCGCATTGTCAATGGCGGCACTGTCGATGAGCAACGAGGGTTGTTTTTGTAGTGGCACCCCATCTTTGTAGTTTGAAAAAATGGGATATTTGCCTGGCACATAAATCGTATTTCCATCAGCGTCCAGACTTTCGTAGCCCGCCATCATCTTGAACACCTCTTTCGACACGGAAGTGTTGTTGCACACTACGATGAATACGGGTGGGGTGGAGAACAGGTCCTTGCCGGCCTCGCCCTCGCCGCGCATACCCCGTTCGTAAGCCTCGTAGTCTTTGACAAATTGGTCGATAGCCACGTTAAGCAACGAGGGCAGATTGGGAGCGGGTTCGGGAGAGGCTGTCGTCTTCTCTCCCTGCTTTTTCTTTTCAGCCTTTTGGGCACGTTGGCCTTTCTTGGGCAAATCGCGGCTGATGTGCTCGTAGATGTTGCGCAATACGGGGTCGGACAGTCCGTTAGTGTCGTCGGCAGCGGGCAGAAAGGGTATTTTTACCAATCCGCTCTCAATGGCATCGACAAGTCCGAAGTCGCTCACCACCCAGGGAAATAGCGAATACTCTGTATAGCCAGAGCCTTTGAGATAATAGGGCGTGGCAGAAAGATCGTATACGTGCAGCAGTTTATAGCCCAATAGCTTGAGCCTGCGCAATCCCTCATACCACACCATGGCATTTTCGTTTTCAGCCTGTTCCTCCTTTGACGTCTTGCCCTCGTTAGTACGCGGCAAGTAGCAGTGGTGAGCCTCGTCGTTGATAACGAGAATGCGTTTGCTCTTAGGCATACGGTGCAGAATGCGCGAAATGACGCTGGTATATTCTTCCTTGTCGTTCTGTCGCACCATGCCTTCGCCGCCGCGATAGGTCATCTTGCCATCAAGGGGGCTCGACTTCTTGCCCATATAAACTTTGGGCTCGAACTGATGATAGTTGATAATGGTGATGGCAGCGTTGAGCCCTCCGAGTTGTTGCTCAAATTGTGGGGGTATCAGGTCACGCTTGTGATAGTAGTCTGTCACACTGTCGGCATACATGTTGTGGCGGGCAGCCTGTTCGTCTATAAATAGCACGCCCAAGCGGTCGCGAATGGTGATGCCGGGAGCGACCAGCAGAAAGTGGTCGGCAAAGCGTGTGTCGGCCACCGCTTCTTTCTTGTTCAGATAGTTGTAGAGAATGAGCATGGCCATCACCACTGTCTTACCCGTGCCAGTAGCCATTTTGAAGGCTGTGCGCGGTAGCACATACTCATATTGCTGCGAAACCGACTCACAGCGTTCGTCGAGTTGACGCAGCAGGTCGCGTCCGATGTTGGGGTCGAAAGCAGCCACCTCGTTCAGATAGACGGCAGTTTCAACGGCTTCGCGCTGACAAAAGAAAAGTTTCTTGTAGTCCTGACGCTCAGGATTGTTGAACCAAAAGTTGAGTAGCAGACGTGTGACACGTGTCACGTGGGGATAGTTCTTCTCTCGCCATTGCTTCACCTCCGTGCGTAGAGCATTGATAAAGGACGCATTTGGGTCAGCCTCTTCCACCTCGTCATGTGAGAATAGGGCTTTGTTGGGCGTATTGGGCGAAATGCTAATGGTGGCAGAGTAGGGACGTCGGCCTTTGAGCACGTGGCCGTAGTCAAGATTGCCATCAAGGTCGGCATCGTAGTGCCATCGGGGCTCTTCGTAAGGATTATTGAGTATGGGGGATTGGGTAGTCTCCATGGTGTAGGTTTCTAATAGTTCTCTGCAAGACTCCCAAACAGACGGGTAGGGGCGTAAGGCTTCCGCTTGAAGTAGGTGCGGAAGGCTGGGCTATGATAAAAAGAAAGGCGTAGAGTCTCCGTCGCTCCGTCCTTCCCTTGCTCTTTGTGGTCCTAGGAAAACCAATAGTACCAAGGAATGAACGAATGAGCAGAGTCTACGCCTTAGGGCATATATATAAAGCACAAGGCGTACCCCTACATGGCGTAAGGGCACACTTGTGCCGTGTATATACACGATGGGTAGACGCTCACCGCCATCTCCTACTGAGTACTATAATTGAAATTTCCTAGGTTTCAAAGAGACAGTAGCAGACGTAAGCAAACGTCTTTCTTCATAAAATAGGTCTTGCTGCATTGGGTTCTGTGTGACTCCTGATGCAGCAAGACAATGACAAAGATAGGTTAAAAAGTGGAGTGGGGCAAGCTAAATGGTGACTTTTTGCAGAGAATGCGTTATAGGCTTAAAGGCTTAGAGTTCGATAAAGTTCAAATGAACTTGTATCTTTGCACTATCTTTACATAAGATAGGCTGCGGTTCGGCAAAACACTCAAACAAGTTTGGTGTTCTGCTCTCACCTTGCACTATCTTTGCATAAGATAGGCTGCGGTTCGGCAAAGATCGCAAGTAAACTTGCATCTTTGCTCTCACCTTGCACTATTTTTGCAACAAAGTAAGACAATGCCAGATGCACAACACATATACTTGGCTATCGACTTGAAATCTTTTTTCGCTTCGGTAGAGTGTGTGGAGCGGGGGCTTGACCCCCTCTCTACCAATTTGGTGGTGGCTGATGCCAGTCGTACCGAAAAGACTATCTGCCTGGCTGTTTCGCCGTCGCTCAAGGCGTATGGCATAGCAGGGCGCGCCAGATTGTTTGAGGTGGTGCAGCGTGTGCGAGAGGTTAACCGTGAACGGGCGCGGCATGCACCCGGCGGACGGTTGGTTGGCAAATCGCATTTTGATGCAGAGCTGAAGGCACGGCCCGAGTTGGCGGTTGACTACGTAGTGGCGCCGCCACACATGTCGCGCTATGTGTCGTATAGCGCACGCATCTATGGCGTGTATTTGCGCTATATTGCGCCCGAAGATATTTATGCTTACTCCATCGATGAGGTGTTTATTGACGCCACGCCATATCTTGACACCTATAAACTCACACCGCACCAATTGGCGGTAAAGTTAATACGTGAGGTGCTGGCCGAAACTGGCATAACGGCCACCGCAGGCATAGGCACTAATCTGTATTTGGCCAAGGTGGCCATGGACGTGGTGGCTAAACACGTTGAGGCTGATGCTGACGGTGTGCGAATAGCCGAATTAGATGAGATGAGCTATCGCCGCAAATTGTGGAACTACCAGCCGATAACCAAATTCTGGAGGATAGGCAAAGGTATAGCGCGCAAACTTGCGACTCATGGCATGTATACGATGGGCGATGTGGCGCGGCAGTCGCTGCGCAATGATGAGTTGTTGTACAAATTGTTTGGTGTTAATGCCGAGTTGTTGATAGACCATGCCTGGGGGTGGGAACCCTGCACAATGGCACACATCAAAGCTTACAGACCAACGTCAAAAAGTCTCAGTCGTGGACAGGTGTTGCACCAGGCCTATAATGTGACACAGGCCCGTGTCGTGATGCGTGAGATGGTTGACGAAATGGCTCTGACGCTGCTTGACAAGCAACTGCTCACCGATCAGCTTGTAATAGATGTAGGCTATGACCGCGAGAGCATCAATTTGCCGGACTTTTGGCAGGTATACCATGGTGAAATCGTGGCCGACCATTATGGCCGCAGTGTGCCAAGACCAGCTCGTGCCACCGCCAATTTGGCAGACAACACCTCGTCTGCCCATTTGATGGCTGAAGCTGTAATGCGGGCTTTTGACGAGGCGGTCAATCCGCATTTGCTTGTAAGGCGTATGAATTTGACAGCCAATCATGTTGTGACTGAGCAATATGCCAGCAGCAAGGCTCGGAGTCGGGTAGTGCAGCTCGACTTGTTTACCGATTATGAGCAGTTGGAGCGTGAGCGTGCTGCAGAGCGTGAACGCCTTGAACGTGAAAGGCGTGTGCAGCAAACCATGTTGAACATTAAAAAGACATTTGGTAAGAATGCCATACTCAAGGGGTTGAACTTTGCCGATGGTGCCACTACGATAGAGCGTAATTCGCAAATAGGGGGCCACAAAGCTTGACGTATACAAATTAAATAAAGGGCATGATGTACGACGATATATTTTACACCGAGGAGATAATAGTAAAGGGCAAGTATGGCGATATGCTCAATATGCCCCATCATCAGTCAGCCCGCCACCGCCCGATGCCGTTGGCCGACCGTGCCATGCAGTTTGGCGCTTTTGCGGCGGTGGCTGGTCATGACGATGCTGTAAAGCAGAGCGAGCTACAGGCTGAACTGAATGCCGAAACCGTATATGATGATGAATGGGATTGACGGGTTTACGGGAGAATAGGTTACTGGAAAGTAAACAGAATGTTGCTGTCGGGCAAGACGCAAACATGCGAACGGACTCAAGCGCCAAACGTAGCCTCTAAACGCGAGCACTAAACTCTGCCATTAAACGCTACCATTAAACGCTACCACTAATGGGGGCGACGCGTCCCGCGTCGGTATTTATAAGGCAAAGGCTCACAGACAGGCGTGTAATTAGTGCTGTCTGAGAGCCTTTGTTTATTGTATGAGCCTTTGCCTAAATGCCCGACGCGGGACGCGTCGCCCCCATTAGAGGTAGCGCTTAGTGATAGCGCTTAGTGATAGCGCTTAGAGGTAGCGTTTAGAGGTGGCTTTTAGTGATAGCAATTGGCGCTTGAGTCCGTTCGCATGTTAACGTCTTGCCGGACAACAATATTTAGAACACCCATTTCACGCCCAAGCAGGGGCGGCACTTAAAGCCAAGTTTTGAACCGAAGTTGTTGCTCAACTCAATCTCTGTGCCCACGTTAAGGTTTTCGCAGCCAAACAAGTCGCCCACGTTGTACCAAAGTTGGGGTTCTGAAATGAATATAGTGTGCTTCTCTTTGTCGTCAATAGTTTTGTCTTCCCACCAAAAGTCGGCAAAGCCGTCAAAGGTGAGACGCTTCAATCCGAGAAAGTCCTTGCACGTCCACACTGCAGTAAACTGCATGGGCACTTTGCTGTCCGTCTTGCGTATGTGTTTGTATAGCGCTTTCAGGTTAAGCGTGTTGCGATACGTTTGGTCGTGCACAAAATAGTCTACACCAGCCAGCCATGCCGTGTTGATGGGGTAGCTGCGGGTGATACCACCGTCGTATTCCACCTGAAGACTCAGTGGGGCCAGTTTGGTGTTTTGCCAAAAGTTCAGACAACGCGATATTTCGAGATAGGTGCCGCCGGGGGCCACACCATTGTCGGCATTGCTGTCGTGCTGCTTGTAGTTAAAGTCGTGGTCGATGAAGAAATAGGTGTTACCCCATTTGTCCGCCTTGAACATTTCAAGCGTCATGGTTACATATTTGCGGTCAGAACCAAAGTCGTAGAACACTTGCATGTTAACTTGTGCCAAGGCTGTCCGAACGGAGAGCAGGCACAAAAGTACTAAAAGAATTGATTTACGTTTCATGTGATAGAGTGAGATGTGAAATGTAAAAGAGTGAAGTATATGCGTTGGCGAAATTAGTAAACAAGTTGACAAGTTAACGGGTTAACAGGTAAGTTTGCCAAGTCCTTTAGCTCCTTTGCATACTGATTTTTGTATCGCAAACTTACTTGTTAACCTGTCAACTTGTTACCCCGTTAACCAAGCATTCCGCCAACTGGTTGATATTTATTTCGATATAGTGTTAAGACGGTTGTGTCAACTTATTCATCTTTTGTGCTTGATGCGTCAATAACATCCTTTACGCCTTGTGCGATGTTGCGACACGAGTTCAGCACAATCAGGTAAAGCCCTTTGCCTATCAGCGTCAATATCTTAAACAACTTCTGACCGGCCGTGATAGCCAATCCAACTGCTTGCTTTTCCGTAATGCTAACCCTCGATGCAATGTGTTGGTAGCCATACAGCCACAACAGCGGCAGTCCTACACCAGCTATGAGATAGAGCAATATCCACAGTACATTACTTTCGGGTTGCAGCACAGTGGGGTGTCCGCCCACAGCTTGCCATGGCAAACCGTAGAAAGCAACCTTTAATGCGCTCACCAGTTTGAAAGCAACCAGGTGAAAGGCAAATATATAAAGCGTGCGGTCGCCAATATACACCAAAGAGCGTTTGGCCACATTGTCGTGGCGGTCAATAAATCCACAGGCATAAACAAGGGCTATAAAAGCTGCTGTGGCTGGCACGGGGAGTGACAAAAATTCAGTCAACGACGGGGCAAAAGTCATACTCGATGGAAACAGGAAAGAGGCCAATATCAACAAGCCGAAGCAAGGTAAGGCCGTTTTCCATGTAACCAGCTCCGTCAGTTTGTACTGTCGTATCAGGAAGCCGGCAGCCATGAACGAAAGGCCCATCAGTTCGCGATAGCCACCTTGTGCCACGCCACTCACATTGATGCCTTCAGCCACCTTCCAAAAGGTGAGTGCCAGACCGATGATAAGCATACCCCAACCAATTTGGGCGTAATTTTTGAAGTGCTCACTGCGTCGCAGCAGTTTGAACAATATCAAGAATGCGATGCTTGATAGCAGCAGGGCGCGGAAAAACCAGAACGTGCCACACAAAAAGTCGTTGTAACCCGACATGTTGAACACGATGCTCCACAAATGCTGGCACCACTGATGCCAGTTGTAAGGGTGGAGCACACCACCGCTGATGTTGCCATACTGCTCGCTGAGTATGCCGCAAGTGAACAGCAGGTTGTGAATGATCAAGAAAAACACGCTCCACCGCAGGAATGGCCAATACAACCCCTTGATGCGGTGAACTATAAAGGTGCGGTCGTCGTCAAGGTATTTTGTGTGGAAAAAGTAGCCGGCGCACAAAAAGAATATGGGCACATGAAATATGTAAACAAAGTGCGACAACCAACCACTGATGCCAGCATGCGACAGCACCACACATATAATGGCTATGGCCTTGACTATGGTAAATTGGGTTGACCGGCCTGCAGTTTGTGCGTCTGCTGTCAGGGGGCGTGGTGTACTCGCAGCGTCACCCTCGGTAGTATCTGATGTGTTGGGGCTCACAACCGTTTCAATCTCCTCCGGCTCTTGTTGTGCCCCGGTATTTACGTCGTTGTTAGTTAAGTCGTTATTCATGACTTTATGCTCAAAATTATTTTATACAATCAGTAGGTGCCATTTTCACATTGAAAGCACATTCTCGAGGCGCATCTGTTCCCTTCGGCCTCGGT
>ERZ1031897.483-NODE-483-length-14556-cov-22.919523_pt1 | contig 14556 bp, 12 predicted proteins | sample MGYA00517881_ERZ1031897 | MGnify/ENA primary metagenome ERZ1031897 (study PRJEB33719, sample SAMN04261280) | wastewater metagenome | biome: rural village; feature: human; material: feces | host: Homo sapiens | place: El Salvador | collected 2013-01-07 ... | reverse complement strand
ACAAGAAGCCAGGCATCGAGCAGGCTTTGCAGCAGTTGAAGGATGCTCACAAGGCAGGTGATGTTGCAGCCATCGATTCAGCTATCAACAACTTGAACACCGTCATGCAGGCTGCTTCTCAGCAGATGTATCAGGGTGGTCAGCAGGCAGGTCCTCAGGGTGCACAGGGCGGTCAGCAGGCACAGCAGGGTGCTAACGATGGCGCTCAGGACGTTCAGGACGCAGATTTCGAGGAGGTTAAGTAATCCTCTCATCATAGAGAAGTTATTAGATTAGCATAAAGATAAAAGGCGTGTAAGACTCTGAAAATGAGTTTTTCACGCCTTTTTTCGTACCTTTATGATTTTTTATAGATTCAGTTATTGCCAATTTGCTGAAAAATATGTATATTTGCAGGTTATGAAAGGGCGGAAGCTTTATTAAGAAAGGATATAATAAATAAAAAGAAGAAAGGGAACGGGATATGGGAAAGAAAAGACCACAGGTGGCACTGGTATATGATTTCGACGGAACACTCTCGCCTGGCAACATGCAGGAGTTCGGATTCATCCAAGCCACCGGAAAGACGAAGGAGGAATTCTGGGATAGAAACAGAAAACTGGCAGAGGGTAAGGATGCCAACGGCATCTTGACCTACATGTTCCTGATGCTCGATGAAGCCAAGAAGAACAATATCTCGCTCACCCGCGAATCCTTTCAGAGTTTCGGCAAGAACGTGGAGCTCTTCCGTGGCGTGAAGCAATGGTTCTCGTTTATCAACGAATATGGCGCAAGCATCGGGCTCGACATCAGGCACTATATCAACTCCTCGGGATTGAAGGAGATGATAGAGGGCACTCCCATCGCCCAGGAATTCGAGAATATCTATGCCTGCTCGTTTCTCTATGACGATGATGGCATCGCCTACTGGCCAGCCGTTGCCGTGGATTACACCACCAAGACGCAGTTTCTCTTTAAGATTAACAAGGGCATCAGGCAGGTGAGCGACAACCGCAGGGTGAACCAGTTTATCCCCGATAATAAGCGCCCCATCCCCTTTCCGCGAATGATTTACTTCGGAGATGGAGAAACCGACGTGCCTTGCATGAAGATGGTGAAGGAGCATGGCGGTCATGCCATCGCCGTATATAACACGCCCGAGAAGGAGGCGATGGCGTGCCAGCTGGTTAGGGAAGGCCGTGCCAACTTTATGTGTACAGCTAATTACAGCAGGGGCGGCGTGATGAACATCATCGTGAAGCGAATACTGGATAAAATCAAGGCCGATTTCGAATTCGACAGATTGATAGAGCTGAACCAGAAAAAGGCGTGGAAGTAATTTTTAACTGAAATAATAATATCAAATCATATTAATGGGAAGAAACAAATACTCAGCAGGAGAAATCAAGGAAATCGGAAAGTTGCTGCGCCTCAAGAACGCTGGCAACCGTTTGCAACAGAAAATGATACGCCACGACCTTCGTGTGGATTATGAATTCAATATCTCTGACTTCAATGAGCCGGGCAAGGCTTTCGGCGAGGAGGAACTGCAGGATGCCATCAAGCGTGGTGCCATCCAGATTCTCGACGATGCCACCATCGAGGCGATGAAGGCTAAGCGCGCAAGAGATAAGGCACGCGATGAGGCAGAGAAGCAGAAGGATGCCATCGCCAGCGGTGAGCAAACCGACTGGCAGGAGGCTATGAAGGAATGGAATGAATTTTATGAAAAGTAAAAAGGTAAAAAAGTAAAAAGGTAAAAACATACCGATTACAAAATATACTGATTATAAATTATTATGGCTAAAGTATTGATAAAGACTACAGAGGGCGACATCAAAGTGCGCCTCTACGACGAGACTCCTCAGCATCGTGACAACTTCTTGAAGTTGGCAAAGGAGGGATATTTCGATGGCACACTCTTCCACCGTGTCATCAAGGATTTCATGATCCAGGGCGGCGACCCTGACAGCAAGGGCGCTCCAAAGGGCAAGATGCTGGGCACGGGCGGACCTGATTACACCATCCCTGCCGAGTTTGTTTATCCACAACTCTTCCACAAGCGTGGTGCCTTGAGCGCTGCCCGCTTGGGAGATGAAGTGAACCCTGAGCGTGAAAGCAGCGGAAGCCAGTTCTATATCGTCTGGGGTAAGACCTACAAGCAGAACGAGCTGAAGCAGATGGAGAAGCAGATGGGCATGCAGATGGAGCAGAACATCTTCAACCAGCTTGCCAAGGAGCATCATGATGAGATTATGAACTTCCGCCGTAACCGCGACCGCGAGGGCTTGATGAAACTGCAGGATGAACTGGTGGATGAAACCAAGAAACTATGCAAGGAGCAGGGCTACCCTAAGTTTACCGAGGAGCAGCAGAAGGCTTATACCGAGGTGGGCGGCACCCCATTCCTCGACAACCAATACACCGTGTTTGGCGAGGTGGAGGAAGGCCTTGATGTGGTAGAGAAGATTCAGAACTGCGAAACCATGCGTGGAGATAGACCTAAAGAGGATATAAGCATGCAGGTTTCTATTATAGAAGAATAAAAAGGCATCTCTCGCAGGTTTCTATGAAATCTGCGAGAAATCTTTATTAAGTATCAGCAACTATTCATTCGTATTTATAAAATAAAGAATTTAAAATAAACAAATCAAATGAAAAAGATTCATGGAAAAATGATGAAGGGCATCACGGTCAGAAGCCTGATGATGCTCCTGGCTCTGGCTGGTTCAAACTACTGCCACGCCCTGCAAGCCACTCCTGCAAAGAACGCCGAAGAGGCTAAGGCACAAGCCACCATCGTGGTGAGCAACCCTACTTCCAACCCCCGCACGGAGCTTATCTCTCTGAGCATGAACGAGGTGAAGGCAAAACTGGGCAATGCAGCCCCTAAAAAGGGCGAGACCTACATCGTGAAGAATAAGCGCGGACAGCAGATCGGTTCGCAGATTACCCACGATGGCTATCTGCTCATCGATGCCAGCGTGCGCCCTCACGGTTCCGCCACCTACTACGTAACCATCGGCAAACCTTACCAGCAGAAGGTATGGGCTACCGGTGCTCTCTATAAGATAAGAAAGGATGATATCGCCTGGGAAAACGACAGATGCGCCTATCGTGTATATGGTCCTGCCCTGCAGCGCACCGGCGAACGCTCCTTCGGCACCGATGTATGGGTGAAGAATACCCCCGACACCGTGGTTTACGAGCGATACGTAAAGGATATGAACGGAAATATCAAGGGTGATAAGATTGATGCCAAGGTAAGAGCTCTGCAGAAGCAGGAGAAGTCAGAGAAGAACAAAGCAAAAGCAGCAGCCCTTACCAAGCAAATCAAGGTCCTTCAGGCAGAATCAAACGAGGTGGATATCCTCACTTCCTTCCATCTTGACCATGGCAACGGCCTCGACCCTTATCGCGTGGGCGCTACACTGGGTTTGGGTGCACCAAGCCTCATGATGGGCAAGAACCAGGTATTGCCTTACTGCTATAAGGATTACAGGATTCTGGATAACGGTCCGCTCCGCTTTACCGTGGAATTGACTTACAATCCATCTACCGTGGGCGATATGAAGAACGTGGTGGAGCATCGCATCATCTCGCTCGACAAGGGCAGCAACTTCAACAAGATGACCGTATGGTATGACGGCTTGACCACTCCTACCGATTTCGCCACCGGTTTCCCTATCCATGAAGAAGATACCGAGAGCAAGACCTTTGCCAAGGATTACGTAAGCTATGCCGACCCTACCGACAACATCGAGGTGAACAACTCGCAGGTTTTCGTGGGTGTACTCTTCCCTGAGGGCATCGACAACACTTACTACCAGCTCTTCGACAAGAAGCACGACGGCGCCACCGGTCATGCCCTGGGCCTGAAGCGCAGCTTGAAGAACCAGGAGAAATACAGCTATTACTTCGGTGCAGCATGGAGCAAATATGATGTGAAAAGCTACGCCGAATGGCAGATTCGCATCAAGGAATACCTGGATGCGCTGAAAACTCCACTCGGGGTTGAAGTTAAATAGGAAGAGAAGATTATCCCTGAAATATCGCCACCTTGATGACGCCATCCTTTCGGTTCTCGAAAACATCGTATGCCTGCTCTATTTTTGAAAGCGGGAAACGATGAGTAATCAGAGGGGTGGTATCTATCTTTCCCTGAGCTATTAAGCTCAGAATTTCCTCGCAGTCACAACCATCAACACCTCCCGTCTTGAAAATAAGGTTCTTGCCATACATATCAGGAAGTGGAAGAATCTGCGGCTTGTCATACATGGCGACAATGGTGACGATGGCATTAGGACGGGCACACTTCCAGGCAAGCTGGAATGTATTCTGCCCACCTGCTACTTCCATCACCACATCGGCTCCTCCATGCTGGCTATGACGCAGGACAAAAGCTTCACAATCATCAGGTTCTACTACCATCACTTGCGGATAATGCTCCAGAATGAATTCCCTTCTGGCCTGTGACTTCTCGCAAACAATGATGGTACGTGGTTTCTTGAGCAGGGTACAGAGCAAACAACAGATACCCGTTGGTCCGGCACCAATGATCAGAACTGTATCCTCTTCGGTAATTTCAGAGATTCTCGTCGCCCAGAATCCAGTGGCAAGAATGTCACCTACGAAGAGAGCCTGTTCATCGCTCACCGAATCCGGAATTCTGTTCAGTCCTGTGGTAGCATACGGAACCCTCACGTATTCCGTCTGTCCGCCATCGATTCTGCATCCCAATGCCCATCCGCCATGTGGAGAAGTACAGTTGTTCACGTAGCCATGCTTGCAATAGAAGCAATCTCCGCAGAAGGTTTCCACATTTACGGTCACCCTGTCACCCGGTTTAACGTGGGTAACCTGCTCCCCCACTTCCTCCACGACACCTACCATCTCATGTCCGACAGTAATTCCCGGTACGGCACGAGGAACAGAACCATGCTTGATATGAAGGTCGCTTGTGCAGATGCTACTCAGCGTTACTCGCACGATGGCATCATGCGAGTCTATCAACGTTGGCTTCTTCTTTTCCGTGAAGCCAAACTCTCCTTGCTTGATATATGTAAATGCTTTCATGATTAAAAAGTAAATTCCAATTAACATTGCAAAGATACACATTATTAAAGAATCTCAATAAATAAACAGCGAAAAACTTTCTTGAGCTATCAACTTTGCAAGAAGATATGCCATTATGCTCCATTTGGCATAACAAGATTTGATGAAAATCAAGAAATCAAGCCTTTTCTGCATTTTTCGACTAAAAAATTGTGTGCGTACACAAAAAGACATTACCTTTGCACTCGAAAAGATAAATAACGAATAATTAAAGTAAAGAAAGGATAACGATTATGATGGTATTAGGAATGACATTAGCAGTTGTAGCTGCTCTTTTTGCAGAGGTTGTAAATGTAAACAAGAAGATTAGCCTCGGCAAGTAAACAAGCTTTGAGAGGCATCTTAGGATGCTTCCAAATAAAGCTTCTGATAAGGTAAAGATTGGATAACAACAAATATAGAGAAAGGATAAGATTATGATGTTTTTAGGAATGATTTTAGCAATGGTTGTTGCAGGATGCGCTGAATACGGTGCAAGAACCAACATGAAAAACTTCGCTTAACAAGCGAGGCTTTCTGAAAATTTGAGAGAATTGAAATAAGAAGTTTCCATATATATTATACAGAAATGGCAGCTGTAAGCATTGTGAAAATGCTTGCAGCTGCCTTTTTTTTGCAGTTTAACCAATCAGCGTTTCACTTTATTTTTTACTTAGTCATCTCGAAACCTACACGCATGCCATCGTAGCTGTTGGCGATGGTACCCACTGCGCTGAGAGTAGAGCTGCCCTTGAAGGCGCTGAGCATCTTGATGAGGTTGAGAAGCTTCTTCTGGTCGAAGAGAAGACTGATACCATTGGTGGTCTTGGTAGCATAGCCAGAAGCACTCAGCAGAAGACCCTTCAGATGGATGGCATGAGTCTTCTCATCAAAGGTATAGGTGCCCTGCCATGGCTTGCCGTCAATCTGCGCAGAGAAGTTGCCGTCGGTGGTGAAGGTGAACTGGGTGTTTGAACTGTTGAAGCCAAACTTATTATAATAGGTGCTCAACTTCTCCTCTACCTTGTTGGCAGCAATCTCGCCACCCGCCTTTGCCAGCAGGTTCTCTGAAGTGAAGGCGCATCCTGGCTTGCTGTACTTCCAGGTATGAGCACAGAGATCTGCCTTTGAAAATGTGCCCGAACCGATTACATTGTTCAAGAGGCCACTGATGATGCTACCAATAGATGTGGTGGTAGCAGCAGTGGCAGCAGTTGCCGAAGAAGTAGCACCAGTGGTTGCATCTACAGAAGTGGATGTAGATTTCTTGGTAGAAGTCTTTGTAGTTGACTTCTTGGTAGTCTTGGTGGTTGATTTCTTTGAAGAAGATTTCTTGGTTGATTTCTTTGTAGTCTTCTTCACTGGCATCAACTCCGAGTTAGAGGCATTGAGCGCTGCCTCGTTCATGGCGCTAGCATTGCTGCCTGCTGTGCATGCGAGCACGAGGGCAGCCATCAGAATTACCTTTTTCATTTTACTTTCTATATTATCTTATTCTTATACCAAATATCTTATATCGATATTCACGCTTTCGGGTGCAAAGTTCGGCATTTTTTGGGAAATAACAAAGAGAAATCCCCTTTTTTTCTCTTCCAGCTTTCCTATTTTTCCTATTCATCCTCTGTTCATCATCAGCATCCCTTCTAATTACCCTGCACGATTTATAGACGGATGGGGGTGCAGATGGTTTATTCAAATGCTGATTTTCGTGCAAAAGCTAGTGCAAATGATTCATCTTTTTGACTTAAATCAAAAAAGAATAATAATTACCCCAAAAATATCGTTTTGCGTACCGAAATGTTATCAGAATGTAATATCTTTGCAGTGTTAATAAAAATACAAAAGGTTATGAATGATTTAATTAAGGTAAACACGAGTAATGAAAATCAGGCATTGAACAAGTGCCAGCAGATTCTTCAGGATCGCCGCGAGGCCCTTGCCTCTAAGGCAAAGAGAAGAGATTAAGTCCTTCACAGCAAAAAGAGAAGAGATGAATTTCTTCTAGGTTTATGAAGCAGACAAGGATTTGAATCCTTCGAAGAGAGATTTTTTCAGAATGACTCTTAATTTGAAAAGGTAGTTTTTGGGAAAAGAAAGAAAAAGTAAAAAACCCCGTTGCCGGAACGTTTCGTCTGGCAACGGGGCTTTTTCATATCTTACTTCTTATTCAAGTTACTTATTCTTCTCCGCCTTCATGATTACCTCGAAGTGGTTGCCGCTCTTCAGCACCACGTTCTTCAGGAAGTTGGAAATCTGCTGGGCATCCACAGCCTTCACCAGCTCGCGATAGTTGCTGTGGGTATCTACCTTGTGCAGATCATACATGCTCAATACCTGCATCCAGTAGCTGTTGGTCTTCTCATCAACACCTGCCTGCTTCAAAAGGATTTCCTTCACCTTCTGCAGGTCCTTGGCATCAGGAGCTGCCACCGTCTCGTCCAAGCCCTTGAAGAAGCAAGGAACGGCTACATCTACCTTATCTGGATTCAGCTGTGCCATGGCGTTGAGGGTGAGTGCCACCTTGCCGTCGTAGTCGAAGAACAAGCCGCAGGATGCACCTGTGCTGTAAGCCGCACTCAGTTCCTCGCGGATGCTGCGCAGATACTTCATCTCCAACAGGCGGGCTGCAACATCTGCCAATACCGCTGTCTTAGGATTATAAGATGGCAACTTCACGAACCACATCTCGCGTGCCTGGCTCTGAGGGTTCTCCATCGCCTTGGTAAAGATGTTCTTCACCTCGCCCTTGGCTGTAGGAATCTTCTGGTTCTTCAGCTTCATGCCCTTGTTTGGCAGGGAAGCGATATACTGCTCGATGAGCGGCAGGAGTACCTTCTCGTCGTAATTGCCCACAAAGTAGAAGGTGAAGTCCTTGGCGTTGCCATAGAGCTGCTTCTGCATGTCGAGCACACGGTCGTAGTTGATATTCTTGATATCCTCTGCTTCTGGGAGAAGCGCCAGCTTGTTGCCCATGTAGAGAGTGCTCTGGATGGAATCCTGATATACCATGTTAGGGTTGTTGCTCTTGTTGGAGAGCACGGTGGTATAAGTATTCTTCAGATTCTCGAAAGCCTTCTCATCCTTGGTAAGGTTAGTCATCGAGAGATAGAGCAGCTGCATCATCGTCTCCACATCCTTAGGAGTAGAAGTACCGGCGATGCCATGACGGAACGGACTCATTGTGAGACCTACACTCACCTGCTTGCCGGCAAGCATCTTCTGCAGATCGTTGCCTGTAAAACCGGCAAGTCCGCTTACTTCCCATACGGTAGAAGCATTGGCTGCGTTCACTGGGTCGTTCTGGAATGCAGAATAACCCACCTTGGCTGTTCCTGAGAATCGGATTTCATTATCCTTGAAGTCGGTCTTCTTCAATATCACCTTGGCTCCGTTAGAGAGGGTGAGCTTCTTGAATCCGAGCTCCTTGTTCTCCTCAACCTTCTTGATGCTTCCTGCCTGAGGCAGCGTTGCCATCAGTGGCTCCTGCTTCACGTTGTCTACATAAGCCTCCAGCTTCTCGCCGCGCACCTGCTTCACAATCTGGGCAAGCTGCTGCTCGGTAGGATAGCTCACGCCCTCAGCCTCCTTCATGAACACCATGCTCACAAAGTTGGTGTCGGTTTCTGCTATCACCTGCTTCATGGCACCGTTGATGGCCTCGAGAGGGATATTAGGAACCATCATCTGATAAATCTTATATTCATCTTCCAACGATGGAATTGGCTCATTGTCTGTGAAATGGTCTACATACTGGGTGGTGAACTGCTCGTTCTTCATCTTGTTGCGGTTCTCATACATGGTCTCCATGCTGCTCATGAAGTTCTCCTTGGCACGGATATACTCCGTAGCTGTGAATCCGAAGTCGCGCACACGCTTAGCCTCACGCAGCATAGCGGCATAAGCCTCCTTCACCATTCCAGGCTTAGCCACTCCCGAGATGGAGAAGGCATCCTTAGTGCTCGAAATGAGATAGCTTCCCATGCCGGCACTTGCCTGCAGGAACGGACAGTTCTCCTCACGTGCCAGCTCTGACAGGCGGGCATCGAACATAGAACTTACCACGCCGCGCACATAGCCTTCTACCAGATAGTTCATATCGCCTTTCAGCGAATCAGGATAGGCTTCGCTCTTCATCATGATGTTGATCATGTCGAACTTCTGTTCCTTGTTCTTGTCAATTACGTAGATGGCCGTATCGTTGTCGGCCACTGGCACAGGCACCACCTTGGCTGCATTCTTAGGCACCTTGATGCCTGAGAAGAGCTTCTTGATCTGAGCCTCTACATGGTCAACATCTACATCACCCACGATGATGATAGCCTGATTATCTGGGCGATACCATTTGCGATAGTAGGCACGCAGGGTTTCTGGCTTGCATCCGTCGATGACGCTCATCAATCCGATAGGCATGCGATAGCCATACTTATCGCCCTGGTAGAGCTTAGGCAGATTGCGCTCCAGCATGAGCTGCTGACCCACCATGCGCATGCGATACTCGTTGTGTACCACGTCGCGCTCGTCGTTGATAGCCTCCTTGGTCAGCGAGATGCCGTTGCTCCAATCCTTGAGGATGAGCATGCAGGAATCCACTGCCGAGGTGCGGGTGGTAGGCACATCGGTGAAGTAATAAACGGTTTTGTCGATGCTGGTATAGGCATTCAGATTTCTGCCATACTCCACACCGATGCTCTGCAGGTAATCCTGCAGGGAATTGCCCTTGAAGTGGTCGGTGCCGTTGAAGGCAAGGTGCTCCAGAAGGTGAGCCAAACCGCGCTGGTCATCATTCTCATTGATAGAACCCACTTTCTGAGCGATGTAGAAACTTGCCACATGCTCTGGGAAAGCATTATGGCGAATGTAGTAGGTCAATCCGTTGTCGAGATGGCCTATCTTCACATTCTTGTCCACTGGGATAGGAGGCATCTGCTGTGCCGTCGCATTTCCCACAGAGAGCAGCAGCAGCGCCGCTGCGAAAATCTTCTTTAATCTCATTTTTTCTCTGCTGAATATTAATAAATATGCAATTATTGGTTATTTCGACTGCAAAATTACTCAAAATAAAAATGATTTGCAAGTATTTGGGAGATTATCTTTCCAAATACCTGCAAATCTATCAACTTTTAACTATAAACTATCAACTATTAACCCTAAAGCTCTTCAGCCATGAGCCTCTGAACAGGCGCACCAGGAAGAGGCATCCTCTCAGCGTAAGCTCCGTGGCCATAGCTATCCATACGCCCTCCAATCCGTAGCTCTTCGAAAGCCCGTAGGCAAGGGTGAGCCTCACCAGCCACATCGTTCCCAGATTGATGGCGGCAGGCTTCTTCGTATCGCCCGCTCCCACGCAGACACTATAGGTAACGATGCTCGCCGCAAAGAACGGTTCGGCGAATGCCTCGATGCGCAGGCAGATGGTGCCCAATTCGCGGATGCTTTCCACCGGCGACAGCACGCCTATCATCTCGGGTGCAAAGACGAACATCACCACGCCCATCAATGCCATCACGCTCATGCCCAATCCCACGGTGAGATAGGCGAAGCTCTTGCAGAGGTCGATGCGCCCGGCTCCATGCGTCTGTCCCACCAGGGTGCTTGCCGCATCGCCGATGCCGTAACCCGGCATATAGCAGAGGCTCTCGGCGGTGATGGCGAAGGAATGGGCAGCGATGGCGATATTGCCCAATGGCGCCACTATCATGGTGCTCACTATCTGCGCTCCGCTCATCAGGATGTTCTGGATGGCCATCGGGATGCTTATCTGACAGGCATGATTCACGTAGCTCTTCACCCAGCGGAACGGCTCCTTATCCTGCCGTAGGTTCAGAATTCTGTTGCTGCATGCCGAAATCCAGAGATTGGGCAGCGAGATGCAGAAGTAGGCCATCGCCGTGCCGCATGCCGCTCCCACCACACCCATCTTCAGGATATAGATGAAGAGATAGTTGAAGACCACATCACTGATACATATCAACACCGCCATCACGCTGGGCGTATGCATATTGCCTGCCGACTTGAGCATCATCTCGGAGATGTGATAGAGGAACACGAAGGGCAGCACGAGGCTATATATCAAGAAATACTTCGATGAGAAAGGAGCGATGTCGTCACCGCCACCCAGCCAATAGGGCAGATAGCCATGGATGCCCACACCCACCAGGGTGAGCATCAGGCTGAACGCCAAACCGCATATCAGGGCATGGCGATATACCTGGCGTGCCTTTCTGAAATCGTTGGCACCGATGAAATGAGCCACCTGCACCGAGAATCCCGTGGCAGCTGCCGAAAGCAAACTTCCGATGAGCCAAGTGGTTGACTCTATCAGTCCGATGCTAGCCGAGGCTTCTGCTCCCAGATGTCCCACCATCGATGCATCGATAAAGAACATCATCACGGTGGAAATCTGCGCCAGCATAGACGGCACGCTCAACCCAACGATGAGATTGAGTTTTTCCCTTCGAGTCATCGCCCTTCCCTTGCGAATCGACTCTATCAGATAATCTGTCTTATTCTTGAATAACATATTTTTCTCTTTTAATGAAATGATACAAAAAGTGGCGATCCTCAAAAGAGGAACGCCACTTTCTATTTAAATTTAAAATTTGTCGTACCTTTGTTTTTCCCAAAACTTAACTTCCGCCGTAGCAGAACAGTACTGTTTTTGTCATCCTTGAATAAATCAATCTTTCTATACCTTAACTAACACCCATTTTTGAATAAACAATCTAATTTTACCTAAACTAAAAACCTAACCTATGAACAACAATCTTAACTTATTTTTTACCTAACAACTAAAACCTAATAAAATCTATTACCTAACTAAAAACCTAAAACTTATTTTTTCTGATGCAAAGGTACAACAAATTTCTGAAACCACAATACTTTTCCAGAAAAAAATGCATGAAACTAACATTTTTTGACGTAAGTCAGCAAATTGTGTGCGAGCACAAACACTTGTTAACACTAACGAAATGCTTGTTAACACAAAGAGCGTTCCCAGGATGCCTTGCCGGCAAACCTGGGAACGCCCCATATCTATCTCCTTATATATAATAAGGTGGAAATCTCCCCTATATATAATAAGGTGTAATCACATTGAATATCACTTGGAGAAGTAGCTATCCAGCACTATCTCGAAGCGAAGCATCGAATAGGCAGGAATCGTAGAACTGCTGCTGGTGATGGAACCGTAACCCAACTGGTATGGAATATAAACCATCCAGTGGTCGCCCGGATGCATGCGCATCAAGGCAGTGGCAAAGCCATCCACCACATTGCTCACGGCAAAGGTAGAAAGCATGGCGGTTTGCTTGTTGTAAGTACCCTCGAAGGTCTTATCAAACACGTATCCCGCATTCACACTGCCATCCTTATCAGTAGTCTGAATCAGGCTGCCACGATAGCTCACCCTCACGGAGTCGGTGTACATCGGGCTTGTGGTGCCCTCGCCCTTATCGAGCACATGAACGATGATGTGGTCGCAATCCTTGTAGCTCAGGGGCACTTCCAAGCCGTTCACATCCTTGTTAGGCGTCTGGTTCTCCAGGCTCCAGTTGCGATATACATACCATCCCTGGCTCTCTCCCATCTTCTTTGCGTAAGCCAGCGTATCGGCAAAAGCCTGCTCGTTGCGCTCCTGCCAGTTGGCATACGCATCATAGGAGTCATCGTTCTCGCTGCATGATGACAGGGCGAACACTGCCATCACGAGCAAGAAGAGATATTTAGAAATTCTTAATTTCATTACCAAGTTTCTTTAATACGCTGGTGATACTTACGCGATCCTCGATGATGCCACGAAGGTCAGAGATAGCTACGCGCTCCTGCTCCATGGTATCACGATAACGCAAAGTTACCTTGTGATCCTTAGGAGTCTCGTGGTCAACGGTGATACAGAATGGAGTACCGATAGCATCCTGGCGACGGTAACGCTTACCGATGGAATCCTTAGGATCGCCATAGTGGGTATTGAAGTGGAACTTCAACTCATCCACAATCTCGTGAGCCAACTCTGGCAGGCCATCCTTCTTATCCAATGGGAATACAGCACACTTCACTGGAGCCAATGCCTCTGGCAGGCGCAATACCACACGTGTCTCACCATTCTCAAGCTTCTCCTCGCAGTAAGAGTGGCACATCACGCTGAGGAACATACGGTCAACACCGATAGAGGTCTCCACATCGTAAGGTACATAGCTCTCGTTCTTCTCTGGATCGAAGTACTTGATAGAACGGCCGCTGTACTTCTCGTGCTGAGAAAGGTCGAAGTTGGTACGGCTGTGGATACCCTCCACTTCCTTGAAGCCGAATGGCATCTTGAACTCGATATCAGTAGCAGCATTAGCATAGTGAGCCAACTTCTCGTGGTCGTGGTAACGATAGTTCTCGTTACCCATGCCCAGTGCCTCGTGCCATGCCAAGCGAACCTTCTTCCAATACTCAAACCACTTCATCTCAGTGCCTGGCTGGCAGAAGAACTGCATCTCCATCTGCTCGAACTCACGCATACGGAATACGAACTGACGGGCAACCACCTCGTTACGGAATGCCTTACCAATCTGGCAGATACCGAATGGCAACTTCATACGGCCGGTCTTCTGAACGCTCAGATAATCTACGAAGATACCCTGAGCAGTCTCAGGACGGAGATATACCTTGCTTGTAGCATCGCTGGCAGCACCCATCTGGGTAGAGAACATCAGGTTGAACTGACGGACATCAGTCCAGTTCTTGGTACCGCTGATAGGGCAGACGATACCCTCATCCTCGATAATCTGCTTCAGCATCTCCAGGTTAGGACCCTGCATAGCCTCAGTATAGCGGGCATGGAGGTCATCAAACTTCTTCTGGTTCTCCAGAACGCGAGGATTAGTTGCACGGAACTGAGCCTCATCAAAGCTATCGCCGAAACGCTTCTTAGCCTTGGCAATCTCCTTGGCAATCTTCTCCTCATACTTAGCCATGTGATCCTCGATGAGCACATCGGCACGATAACGCTTCTTTGAATCGCGGTTATCAATCAATGGGTCATTGAAGGCATCAACGTGACCGGAAGCCTTCCATACAGTAGGGTGCATGAAGATTGCTGCATCAAGACCAACAATGTTCTCGTGCAACAATACCATACTCTGCCACCAGTACTGCTTGATATTGTTTTTGAGCTCAACACCATTCTGACCATAGTCATAAACGGCAGCCAAGCCATCATAAATTTCACTACTTGGGAACACGAAGCCATATTCCTTGCAATGGCTTACAATTTTCTTAAAAACATCTTCTTGTGCCATGATTAAATCTTATTTTTCTTAAATTTTCTGCAAAGATAAGCCTTTTTCTCGAAAAAATGTTGTATCTTTGCCATAAATTAGGAAAAATTATCGCTTTTCCACTTTGTTTCATTGTGGAATGCGAATAAATTCGTAACTTTGCAAAAGAATTGCGACGTGAGGTCGTACAAGTAATTGTTCTTTGAAACTTAAGAACCTC
>ERZ1031897.477-NODE-477-length-14676-cov-5.063744_pt1 | contig 14676 bp, 10 predicted proteins | sample MGYA00517881_ERZ1031897 | MGnify/ENA primary metagenome ERZ1031897 (study PRJEB33719, sample SAMN04261280) | wastewater metagenome | biome: rural village; feature: human; material: feces | host: Homo sapiens | place: El Salvador | collected 2013-01-07 ... | reverse complement strand
ATAATACCTGCCCATTTGGGTTTTATCGTCGATACGATGTTACTATATAATATTATGGTAACAGTACTATATAACATATATCCTCGAACCGCTAATACTGGGAAAAATGAAAATAAGACATGGAAGACGATTCCAAAAGTGAGTACTTTCATCATGATGGTAAAATATACATTTTCCTTTCTTAGTGTATCATAGAAATACATCATATAGTAATATAGCAATAGTGAAAATAAGTTTAATGGACTAAATATATTGATGCTTGTATCAGCCATTCCTTTTTCCTGGGCTTTTTGATATAATGCCAACTTATTGCCTATATAAGGAATATTTAAATCATTGTTGAATAATACCGCAAAACCTAAAATCGCAATTATATATGCAATTAGTATTGCTGCTCCCCAATACAGACGTCCTTTTTTGTTTAAGGGTTCGTTTGAAAAAAAAAGAAATGGTAATAGAAGTAATGCAGAATAATGAAACAATAAACCTATTAGCAAAAGAAATATTGCTTTCTTTTTTTCCCCATCTCCGATTGCTTTTATATACAATAAGAATACGGCGGATAATATACCTGTTCTTATCTGCATGCATTCATGCATAATAAAATAATATCCGATATATACTATTACAGGTAAAAAATATGTATTTGATAATTTTCTAAATGCAAAGAATTTAATGCCTACACCAAGTAATGCATAAAATAGAAATAAAATATGCACATCACTTGTTATTTTGTTGAAAATCATTGATAGGAAAAGGTATGAGTATTCAACTCCCTCTAATGCATTTGGTGTGTCATAATGGATATATGTATATTCGTAGTTGCTTGAGTCCGGATCTATTCCTACGGGTCTTAATCCTGCTATTAGAATCAAAGCAAACGATATAAGGAAATACAAAAGTAATTTGTATTTCCTTATGTATCTCTCTATGAGTGCTAAAAATGTTGTTACAGTAAATAATACAACCGTAATATATCCCATTTTTTATTCTTTTGTAAAGATGACGTTTCTAATGAAATATAATGTCATAATGACAAATGTCAGCAGTGTGCAGGTTAATGCAAAAATCATTCTTTTTGGTCCTGTTGGCTTCAAAGGAACTGAGGCATTTTGTAATGTTGTAAATGCCGGAGTTTGCATTAATAATTTTGCTTGTGCTTGTTGAACTTGTGTTGTCAATGCAGTATAATTATTATATAATAACTGCATTTCGTTCTCTAAGTCATTTTCTTTCAGTTTAAATGACTCCAAGACAACGTCCTGGTTAGCGTCGGAATAACTTCCATAAGTACGACGTACCTTTTCATATTTCTCTTTAGCATCTTTGCACATCTTCTGATAATATTCCAGGTCTGTACGAGCTTTACTTGTACGATACTCTGTAATAAACTGCTGGAGTCTTGCTCTTACTGTGTCAGCTATTGTTGCGCAGATCAAAGGATCTTGGTCATCGACAGATATTGAGATGACATAGTCTTTCTTATCAACGCTACATTTTATCAGAGTACCCATGCATTTTGCTACTTCATCTTGTTTTTTAGTCAACATAAAAGAATTAACTTTTTGCTGACTAATGCCTGAAGCCTCTTTGCTTGCAAATATGTTTTTGATAGCTTCAATGGCTTGTGTCCACCATGGTGCTTTTTGCATCGTTGATAAATAATTGTAGTATGTTGTATTTATCTTACCATCTTTAGATTTTACTTTCACATCAAAAAGACTGGTTATAAAATCATTAGATTGAATCAGATCAGGATACAATTCAGGAAAAAGGGCATCACCACCCTTAGATGTTCCCATATCAAATCCAAAGGATGATGCTATATCGCTCAAAGAACTTGAATTAAAACTGGAAAGTTCAGGTGCTAATTTTACAGTAGATGTATATGTTCTTGGTACACAAACTATGAGTAAATAGGATACAACTGCGACTACTGGTAGTGCAATTATGTATGCCTTTTTATGTTGCCACATTGTTTTGGCAATAGCAACTACATCTATTTGCTTTGTTTTTTCTTCTTTATATTCCATGTTATTTTTGTTTGCTTATTTTATATATAATGCAAAATTACTAAATTTATTTTGTTTGAGCAAAGATATTTTTCATTTTATCCCTCTTTTAGTTGAAAAATGCAATGAATGGAAGAAAAATAAGATGAAGTGATGGTCTTATTTACATTTGGACATCCTCTTGGATAACAATGAATACATCGCATAGCAACTGTTGCAATAAGATTTTTTCCTTTTTTCTCTTTTTGAGTGCTGATATTTTGAAAAATATCTTTTGAAAATATTTGGTGATTTTCTTTTTTATATGTATATTTGCAAAATATATTATGAGCTATATTTAATTTCCTTAGGAATATTGATACTATTGTATATGTTTGTCTTTAGTGGCGATTTTCTACTTGTGTTGACAGTAGATAGATTAGGGATAAAATAAAGATCCAAAATGATGAAACAAAAAAGAAAAATGCCTTTGGGCATACGGGACTTTGAAGAAATGCGTAGGGGTGATTATCTCTATGTGGATAAGACGGATATTGTATGGCAGTTGGCTAACGGCGTTAAGTACAATTTCCTAAGTCGTCCTCGTCGTTTTGGTAAGTCCCTGTTGTGCTCTACCCTCAAGTGTTATTTTGAAGGAAGAAAAGAACTCTTTGAAGGATTGAAAATCATGCAGATGGAGGAAGACTGGGTCAAACGTCCGGTCATCTATCTAAGTATGAGTTTGGGTGGCTCTTCTGCTCAGGAACTTAAGGAATATTTGCATTATGTGCTCTCTACATACGAAAAGTTTTATGGGAAGAATCCTAATGAACGGTCTTTGGGCAATCGTCTAAATGGTATCATTCAGAGGGCTTATGAGCAGTCTGGAGTAAAGATTGCCGTCATTGTAGATGAGTATGATGTGCCTTTGCAGCATACCTATGAGACGAATCAGCATGATGAATGTAGGGAAATCTATCGTAATTTCTTTACGGGACTAAAGGATTATGGTTATTGTATTAAATGTGTGTTTATCACTGGCATCACGAAGTTTACACAGATTAGTCTGTTTAGTATGCTCAATACTTTGACTAATATAAGCTTTGACGAGCAATATGCTGCTATTTGTGGATTGACCCATGAGGAATTGGCTCAATACTATTCTGAGGAGATTGAAAGGTTAGCTTTGCGCTATGCCTTAGATGTGCCACAAGTGCTTTCTGAACTTAAAGCTACTTATGATGGTTATCATTTTTCACGTAATTTGCAAAATGTCTATAACCCATTTAGTGTGTTAAACGCATTGAGTCGTTCTCAGTTGAATTCTTATTGGATAGCTACTGGTTCTAATGAAATGCTTAATAAACTTTTAAAAAAGTATGTGGATGATATACCTTCACTTGATGGTAGTCTCATAGATGCTGATTATTTGGAGATGAGTGATGTCAATATGGACGAGCCGAAACTCTTTCTCTATCAGTCTGGTTATCTTACCATTAAGGTTGTGAAAGGTGATTGTTACTTGTTAGGTTATCCAAATAGGGAAGTGAAGAAGGCTATGTATGAAATGGTTTTGCCTATGATGACAGACAAGCCTTCTTCTGAAGTGACTACTCTGGTTCAAAAGTTGAAAATGAACTTGTCTATGGGGAATGTAGATGATGCTGTGCTTTGTCTCAAAGGGTTGGTAGCAGGTACTCCTTATAGTATTCAAAAGAAAGAGCAATTTGTGTTTGAGGAGCATTTCCGTTTTATTTTGAAAAATATATTTTACTTGTGCGGATTTGAGGCTAAGGAGGAAATTGAAATGGCTTCAGGTCGAATTGATTTGATAGCTCAGAATGATTCTTATGTTTATGTCATGGAGTTGAAAATGGACGATAATGGCGGGATTAATGCGGCTATTAGTCAGATGAAGTCTCGTCATTATGCTGATATTTATGCGGCAAGCGAAAAGAAAATAATCTGTTTAGCTCTTGAATTTTCTAAAGAAAGCAGAGGACTGAAAGAGTGGCAGGTTCTGGATTAGTCCAATAAAAACGAGCGGAAGATTTTAATTTCTTCCGCTCGTTTTGCTAATGTTTATATCTCTCCAATCTCTGTCGTCTTACCTTGTTGGAATATTAGATATATTCCGTGTAGTTGTGTTCCTACAGATAGACTTTGTATATTCGAGTCTGTAATGTATTTTTTCAATTGCTTCAGGGCTTGTTCCTTGATTATCTTTACTTCTTCAACTGTTGCTTTAGAATTAAGATACTTCAACTCTATAATGTAGCTATGACGCAATGTTGGGTATTTCTTGGTGTCTGCTAAAAGAAAGAAGTCGCAATAGCCATGATTTGCCTCTATCTCAGGATGCGCTATGAAGAGTTTTGATAGGTGAAGGTAGGCATTGAAATAACCTTGTATGTTACGCTCTCCTTGAATGCTATCTCTGATACTACTGTCTTTCCAATATGAACTGGAAAGATATTTAAATAAAGGTTGCCATTCTCCTTCTTGTGCCGCTTTACGATACATAGCAGATAAGTCATTGAGATCCAAACCGTGTAGTGACTGGTATTGTTCTACCAGAAAGTCGTAATACAACTTGCGGATGGTATTGTTAGGAATCACGAGATGAAGGGCATCAAGATCGGTGCCACCTATCGTCAACATGCCATAATAATATAACAGGCTGACGAAACGATCAGGATTCATTACTTCTTCTGCTGCAAATGAGTCTGCTATTGGGGCATCAATGTAGCCTTTTTCGGCTATCTTCATCAAGACTCCCTTGCGGTCACCGTCCAAACGGTCCAGACGAACAAGGTTCTTTAACTTTGCATAGTCTGTTCGGCAACTTGGATCTGCCATCTCCTTGGGGGCTTTGCCTGTAGTGATGAGGTTGTTGAGATAATAGAGCACCATGTTGCTATTATACATGCTCGGATCGATATTATATCTGTCTTCTGAAAAGCAGTAGTTATCGTACCATGGTTTCATCTCTGCTATTATCTTGTTGATCCTTTCTTCTTCATCAATGTTTTCATTTGCAGAATCGCTCGTCTTGATGAGTCCTACGGATATGTAGTAGGTTATCATCTGGCGTACTTCTTCTTCGCTAAAGCCTAACATCATGTTAAACCATGGGTGTAGGATGATGTTGGTGGCAATGTTGAAGCCGCTGGTCAAATCGTTGAGAGTGATTGGACTGACACCCATAAAGAGGATACGCTCGAAGTTTGGCTTGAATATCTTGAATGCACTGCGATAAAAACCGCTACTATGTGTCATATTGTGGTAGGTATCCTTGCCCAACTCATTGAGTACCGTATTGGTAAAGTTGTCGTATTCGTCAATGATAAGGTAGAGATGATAGCCTCGTTCCTTGGCTTCCTTGGCAAGAATGTTGATCTTATCCTTGGAAGTGGTGGCTGCTAAAGCCCATTCTACCGTGTCTGGGGTATAATAGTCCTGGTATTTTTGAATAAATTGATTCAAGCAACTGCAACAATATGTATTGAAGTCGTCCTCAAGATTTTCAATTTTGTCCAATACTTGGGAAAAGTCAAATTGCAAAATCTGGAATTTTCCTTTGGATTCTAAAGGATGGCTTTCTATCCAAGTGCCTTTATATTCTGATTCTATATCCTTGTTGGCGCAATCGAAGTAATCGGCTACCATTGACAAAAACAAACTTTTGCCAAAACGACGTGGTCGTATTAAAAAGAGAAAATTTGAAATCTCCTCCAATAATGGCAAGTACTTTGTTTTGTCAACAAAATATTTATGACTTCTCTGTAATGTCTTGAAGTCAGATATTCCTACTGGTAATCTCTTGATTGCTTCCATGATTTCTTCTGTTTTTACAACTCCTCGTTATTTTCTTGAGGAAACCTTTGCAAAGATACGATTTTCTGTTGTAACATCCAAATGTTTTGCTTGGAAATTATTTCCCTTCTATTTCTTCTTCATTCCCTTCTTCGCCTTTCTTCTTGATCTTACCCTTGATCTGGTCGAAGCCTTCGCCATATACGCCAATCACGGCACTCTGGCTGACGAAGGCGTGAGGGTCTATCTCTTCGATGAGGCGGAAGATGGTTTGTGACTGGCGCTGCTTGGCCAGTACGAAAAGCATCTTTACTTGCTGACCGGAATAGAAACCGGAGGCATCTACTACAGTTACTCCACGATCGGCATCTGTATTGATACGCTTGCCTATCTCCTGATATTTCTTGGAAATGATAAAGAACTGTACGCTTCGGCGACGACTGTTGACCACCTGGTCGATACAGAAAGCCTGGACATAGAGTACTACATATCCATAGAGTACTTTCTCCCAGTCGTGGACTACAAAGTAGCTGGAGGAAATGATGAAAATATCACATATCATGATAACTCTGCCCAGAGAAATGTCGCGATACTTGTTGACGATGGCTGCTACGATATCTGTTCCTCCCGTAGAACCGCCCGCAGAAAAACCGAGTCCGATACCACATCCGCAAAATACTGCTCCTAAGAATGCTGCCCAAAGCGGTTGGCTCTGGAGAAGATGCAGATTTTCTGTATGATGAGAAAAATAGGAGGTGAGAAGGGTTACCACGATAACGGCATAGATGGTTTTCATGCAAAACTTCTTGCCGAGAATGATCCAAGCTGCTACGATAAGACAGGAATTGACTATAAAATAAGGTATTTGTACTGGACATCCTGTGGCCCAATAGATAATAGAGGAGATACCAGGTAAGCCGCTGGCTGTTACGTTGGTAGGAAGAAGAAATACATTCCAGCCGATGGCATAGGAAATCATGCCGATGGCGATGAATACATAGTCTTGAATCTCTCGAAACAAGGGTCGCTTTGTTATGTTTGCAGTCATGTCTTATTTTATTTTTTTATTTATTCTTGTTCGTTTTTCTTGTTTATTAAACTGATCTCTTTCCGAGATAATTATTGTGGCTGCAAAAGTACATAAAAAAACTCAGATAAAATAAATTATCTGAGCTTTTCTTGCATAATAATGCTAATTGATGCCGTTTTACCAGAACTTTTTCTGCTCTTCTGACCATTCGAAACCCTGGGTTGCCATTTTAGCTTCCAGATCGGCACGGTTTACATGGAAATGATAGCAAATCTCATCCAATGTATCAAACTCATGGTCGCGAAGCAGGAAGTTGATTGCGCTTACCAGCATCGGCACATCATTCATAGGTAATTTATCCATAAAGCAATCTTTTTTTGTTAAAATATAGTGTTGAAAATCTTATTTCTTTTCTCTCTTGAGTTCTTCTGCCAGGAATCTTGGAGTGAATCCTTTCTTGCTCTTGGCTACTTCCTCTGGGGTTCCTGCACACAGCAACTGACCGCCTCCTCGTCCGCCTTCTGGTCCCATGTCAATGATGTAGTCTGCCAACTTGATGACGTCGAGGTTGTGTTCGATGATCAGTACCGTATTGCCTTTATCTACCAACTTCTCCAATACATCCATCAGGATGCGGATGTCTTCGAAGTGGAGTCCGGTTGTCGGTTCGTCTAAGATATAGAGGGTCTTGCCGGTATCACGCTTGGAAAGCTCTGTGGCAAGTTTTACTCGTTGACTTTCACCGCCAGAGAGGGTAGTGGAACTTTGTCCTAACTTGATATATCCGAGTCCGACACTTTGCAAAGCCTTGACTTTCTGAAGAACCTGCGGTACGTTCTCGAAGAATTCTACAGCCTGATTGATGGTCATGTCAAGCACATCTGCAATACTCTTTCCCTTATATCTTACCTCTAAAGTTTCACGGTTGTATCGCTTGCCGTGGCAAACTTCGCATGGTACATATACATTCGGCAGGAAGTTCATCTCAATGGTCTTATATCCATTTCCCTTACAAGCCTGACAGCGGCCTTCACTAACATTGAAAGAGAAACGACCAGATTTGTAACCGCGTATCTTGGCTTCCGGCAAACCGGCAAAGAGTGTACGGATATCTGCGAACACGTTTGTATAGGTAGCTGGGTTACTGCGTGGGGTACGACCGATTGGGCTCTGATCAACATTGACCACCTTATCTATGTTGTCTATGCCTTCGATACTGTCGTATGGCATCGGCTTTTTGAGCGAACGGTAGAAATGGCGAGAGAGTATCGGTTGAAGCGTCTCATTGACGAGTGTTGATTTGCCTGATCCGCTGACACCTGTTACCACAATGAGTTTGCCGAGTGGGAACTCGATATCTACATTCTTCAGGTTATTACCCTTTGCGCCTCGGATGATAATACTTTTGCCATTGCCTTCACGCCTCTTCTCAGGAACTTCGATTTCCGTCTTGCCATTCAGATATTGCGCGGTGATAGTCTGGGTCTTCAGCATTTCTGCTGGTGTGCCCTGAAAGACAACTTCGCCTCCCTTGCGTCCAGCCTTCGGGCCGATATCTACTATCCAGTCGGCTGCAAGCATCATATCGCGATCATGTTCTACTACGATGACGGTATTGCCGATGTCGCGAAGTTCTTTCAGACTGTTGATGAGGCGCTCGTTATCACGCTGATGCAATCCGATACTTGGCTCGTCGAGGATATAGAGTACATTGACCAACTGACTGCCAATCTGCGTAGCAAGTCGTATGCGCTGGCTTTCACCGCCGGAAAGGGAAGCTGACTGACGGTTGAGAGAGAGATAATTCAAACCGACATCGAGGAGGAAGGTTACGCGGGAACGTAATTCCTTTACGATTTCATGAGCCACCTTGGCTTTCATCTTCGGTAGATGCTCTTCAACATGTTCGAGCCAATCGAGCAATTCGTCGATATCGAGGGAGGCAACTTCAGAGATATTCTTATCCCAGATGCGATAGGAGAGAGACTCCTGTTTCAGGCGCATACCGTGACATTTTGGGCAATCTATGGTGGAGATAAACTGATCTGCCCACTTCTTTCCTGCAGTAGAGTCATCATTCTCCATGACTTTGTGGAGATAGTCGATAACGCCATCGTATGCACAGATATAGTCGGAAGAGGTTTTTGTCTTTTCCTTCGGTATCTTTACGTTTTCAAGTGTACCATATAAAACTTCCTGCATGGTGTCTTCGTCAAGGTCCTTGATAGGTGTCTTGAGCGTGGCATCATGTTTCTCCAACAATGATTCTATCTGCCAGAAAATCTTCTGATCTTTGTATTTGCCTAAAGGAGCTATTCCACCAGCATAGATGCTGAGGTCTTCGTTTGGAATTACCTTCTTGAGATCTATCTGGTTTACCTTTCCCAAACCTTTGCAGTGTGGACATGCTCCTTCGGGAGAGTTGAAGGAAAACATGTTTGGAGCTGGATCCCGATAAGCCATTCCGGTAACAGGGTCCATCAGTCTCTTGGAGAAAATCTTGGATTCATCCTTCTCCTTATCAATGACCATCACCATGCCGTCGCCTTGTTTCATGGCTGTGGTGATACTCTTGCGGATGCGCTCTTCGTCGTCATCGCGAACTGCAAGTTTGTCGATGAGAACCTCGATGTTGTGGTTCTTGTATCTGTCCACCTTCATTCCACTTTCGAGTTCTATAAATTTTCCATCAACCCGCACATATAGGTATCCCTTGCGGCGCATACTCTCGAAGAGTTCGCGATAATGTCCTTTGCGTTGGCGGACGAGTGGGGCAAGGAGGAAGATGCGATGACCTTTGTAATCGCTGAGAATCATGTCGATGACCTGTTCCTCGGTATATTTTACCATCTCCTCGCCACTATGATAGCTGTAAGCAGTGCCGGCACGTGCATAGAGCAGACGCAGGTAATCGTAAATCTCTGTGGTTGTGCCCACGGTGGAACGGGGATTCTTGTTGGTAGTCTTCTGTTCGATACTGATGACAGGACTAAGACCTGTAATCTTATCTACATCAGGACGTTCCATGCCGCCCAGGAAATTGCGGGCGTATGCAGAGAATGTTTCGATATAGCGTCGCTGGCCTTCGGCAAAAATAGTGTCGAAGGCTAAGGATGACTTGCCGGAACCGGAAAGTCCTGTAATTACTGTCAGTGAGTTGCGGGGAATCTCTACGTCCACATTCTTCAGGTTGTGAACTCTGGCTCCCCACACGTTTATCTTTTCTTCTTCTGAATTCATTGAAGTTAATTGATTCTTGCTGAAATGCTATTTTTTTGTATAGAAATGCTCCTTGAAAAGCTTTTCTCTTCTTGAAATACTTCTTTTTTTATGGAAATACGACTTGAATGATTTCCTTTCTTTCTAATCCTGTTGCTCTCGGGTTTATTCCGTGGCCGTAGAACCAGATTCGATGTAGCCCCTCAACAGGTTGACATCCTTTTTGATGTTGTAGGTCTTGCCATCGGCTCCTTTTGCCTTGACCAGGCAGAAATAGACACCATCTTTCACAGGCTTACCCTTATAGGTGCCATCCCAACCGCCTGCAGGGTCATTCCACTCATAAAGTTTCTGTCCCCAGCGATTGAAGATATATGCATGAAATTCGGTCAGACTCTGGTATCCGTCTTTCGCCTTGTAGATATCATTAATACCATCACCGTTTGGTGAGAAGGCATTAGGCATCTGCAAGAAACTTTCAGAGATGGTAAGAGTGAGAGGAGAATCCTCATTGTTCTGTTCAATAACCTGTCCATCTTTCGTGAATTTGGCATAGAGGATGATGCGGTGCAGACCTGACTGATTAAATTCAAGATCTGTATTTTCTTCATACCTTATTATATATGGTTCTGTATCGCTGTCGTGATAGATATGCCACTCATAGTAGGGTGTCCATCCAGAAATGTCAGTTGGGTTTGCCTTGAAAGCTGCCTTGATAGGAGCGGAACCTGAATAGGATGCGTCCTCATTAGTCTCACCATCACTGGTTGTATAGGTGACTGATGGGGCTATAGATGGTGCATCGTCTGCAAAACTGGTTGTTGCCATGGCAAAAAACACCATCAATAATAATATGAAATTCGTCTTTATTTTCATGTCTTTATGTAAATTTCTGCAAAGATAGCGCAATTTTCTGAATTAGAGTATGGTTGAATGAGAGTTTTTTTGTATTTTTGCAAATGAAATTATAAAATTAAGCAAAAGAAATCATAATTTTGTGGATTAATAACATAAATCAACGAAAAAAATGAAACAAAAAATGAGATACATCTTGTTGGGCATAGGATTGATTATTTTCAATGCCTCTGCGTTCTGCCAGACTACTAAATGGCGTGATATCTATACGGTAAAGAAAAAGGATACGATTTTCGGTATCGCCAATAAGTATGGATTGAGTCTGCCTGAACTGATGGAAGCCAACCCGGAAATGAAGAAGGAAGGATATATGCTCCAGAAGGGTGCTACCATCTTTATTCCTTTCGAGAAGAATACTGCTACTACGGCTGGTGCTGCTCAGACCAATTTGGCTCAGAAGCAGGTGGCTCCTCAGAAGAAAGCCAATACGGTGAATGTGGGTGTGATGCTTCCTCTTCATGATGTAGATGGTGACGGCAAGCGTATGGTGGAGTTCTATCGTGGCATTCTGATGGCTTGCGAAAAATTGAAGCAGCAAGGTATCTCTACGAATATTCATGCATGGAATGTGCCTATTGATGCGGATATTCGTACTACTTTAGTACAGGAAGGTGCCAATCAGTGTGATCTTATCTTTGGTCCGCTTTATACCAAGCAGGTGGCTTCATTGGCTGATTTCTGCAAGACCTATGGCATCAAGATGGTGATTCCTTTTTCTATCAATGGTGACCAGGTGGATCGCTGCAAGGAAATCTTCCAGGTTTATCAGTCTCCGGAATCGCTCAATGATGCAAGCATCAAGGCTTTCCTAAACCGTTTTAAGAATGTACATCCTATCTTTGTGGATTGCAATGACAGTACTTCCCGTAAAGGTAACTTTACTTTTGGTCTCCGCAAGGAACTGGAGAAGAGAAAGATTACTTATAGTGTGACCAACGTTAACTCTTCATTGGAATATTTTGCCAAGGCATTTGTTCCTTCCAAACAAAATGTAGTGATACTCAATACGGGACGTTCGCCACAACTGACTCAGGTTTTGAATAAGTTGGATGAGTTTACCGCCAAGTATCCTGGTGCTGACATCTCCCTCTATGGTTATACCGAGTGGTTGATGTATGCCAAGTACAATCTCGACCGCTTCTATAAATATGATACTTATATCCCTTCCACGTTCTATTATAATGCAAATTCTGCTAAGACGATAGATTTGGAGAGTAAATACAATACCTGGTTTCATCAACCTATGCAGGTAGCAATGCCGCGATTTGCCATTACAGGTTATGATCAGGCGATGTTCTTCATTCAGGGTGTCAATAAGTATGGCAAGAATTTCACAGGGCAGTTGACGCAGGTAAACTATACTCCTGTGCAGACTCCTCTGCATTTTGTCAAGACTTCAAAGGGTGGTTACCGTAATCAGATATTACAGTTGATCCATTATACATTCAATCGTCAGATAGAGGCGGTAACCTATTAAATGTGACATATTAAAGATAAGTAAATGAAAGCAATTAAGATATTGGTGATGTTTCTGATGTTGGGCGGTATGACAGCAAAGGCTCAGATCGGAGAACATCGCAATGACTTCTCTATAGGTGTAAATGGTGGTTACTTGATGAGTAGCGTGGGCTTTACTCCCAGTATTCCTCAAAGCCAACATGGAGGACTGACCGGTGGTTTCTCTTTCAGATATGTTTGCGAGAAATATTTCAAGAGTATCTGCTCTGTCTATGGAGAGGTGAATTTCGCTCAGGCAGGATGGAAGGAGAAAATTCTGGATATCGAAAATGCACCGGTCATCATCACCAATACGGGTGAACCGATGGCATATGAGCGTACCATCAGTTATGTTCAGGTTCCCATCTTTGCACATTTAGCATGGGGTAGAGAAACACGTGGACTGAATATCTTCGTTAACGCGGGTCCTCAGTTCGGATTCTATCTCAGTGAATCTACGAAGACCAACTTCGATCCGAAACACCTGCCAGCTACGGATAAAGACAGAGTGAACAACATTATGGCGCAGGATACGATGGCTGTGGAGAATAAGTTTGACTATGGTATAGCTTTAGGCTTAGGTGCAGAATATAGTATCCCGAAGGTAGGACATTTCCTGGCTGAGGCTCGTTATTACTATGGACTGGGCAACATCTATGGCTCTTCCAAGAAGGATTTCTTTGGAAAAAGTAATTTCGGTCAGATTGTGTTCAAAGTATCTTATCTTTTTGATATCGTAAAAACCAAGGTTGTAAAGAGAAAATAATAAATATATAGATTAATGACAACTACAGAAAAATTTCAACAGAAATTGAGCGACTCTAAGTCAGCTCGCTGGTCAGCCTTACTGATCGTGGCTATCACCATGATGTTTGGCTACTTTTTTACAGATGTAATGTCACCATTGGAGCCGCTTTTGACAGCAGCCAGAGAGGATGGTGGCTTAGGACTCGGATGGACATCAGATGAATATGGATTCTTTTCTGGTTCATATGGATTCTTCAATGTGTTTCTTCTGCTCCTATTCTTTGGTGGTATTATCTTGGATAAGTTTGGCATCCGTTTTACAGGTGTGATTGCTACATTATTGATGTTTGCTGGTGCGTTGGTAAAATGGTATGCGGTTAGCAATCAGTTTACGGGTACTATCGCTGTGCCTTTCTTTGGTGAATATCAGACCCAAGTGGTACTTGCTTCTACTGGTTTTGCTATTTTCGGTGTAGGTAGTGAGATTTGTGGAGTTACTGTAACCAAGATACTTGCTAAGTGGTTTACTGGTCACGAAATGGCTTTGGCGATGGGTGTGCAGGTTGCTTTGGCTCGTCTGGGTACAGCTGCAGCCTTGAGTGCTTCTCTTCCGTTTGCCAAGATGATGGGTAGCGTTTCTGCTTCTGTAGGCTTAGGTCTTGCCCTGCTTTGTGCTGGTATCATGGTTTATCTTGTTTATTGCGTGATGGATAAGAAGGAAGATGCATCTGTTGCTGCTGTTGAAACGGAACCGGAAGAGGGATTCAAGTTCTCTGATTTGGCTGGTTTGGTGAAGACGACAGGTTTCTGGTATGTCGCAGTGCTCTGCCTCATGTTCTATGCAGGTGTGTTCCCATTCCTGAAGTTTGCTACCAAGTTGATGATTTTCAAGTATGGAGTAAGTGAAGATGTAGCTGGCTTTATTCCAGCTATGCTGCCTTATGGTACTATTATCCTGACTCCACTTTTTGGTAGTATATATGATAAATATGGTAAGGGTGCAACCTTGATGCTTATCGGCAGTTGCCTCTTGACCTTGGTTCATGTCGTATTTGCTTTGCCAATGGATTCATACGTGGTGGCTATCATCATGATGCTTATCTTAGGTGTTGCTTTCGGATTGGTTCCGTCTGCCATGTGGCCATCCGTACCTAAGATTATCCCGATGAAATTCTTAGGTTCTGCTTATGCTCTTATCTTCTATATTCAGAATATCGGCTTGGCTCTTGTTCCAGTTTGGATTGGTAAGGTTAATCAGGCTAACACGGCGGCTAATGGTGTGATAGACTATACGGAGACAATGACTATCTTTGCCGGTTTCGGTGTAGTGGCTATCTTGATTTCCATTCTTCTTATGCTGGAAGATAAGCGCAAGGGATATGGCTTGCAGAAGCCTAATATCAAGAAATGAGCCCACTTTAAAAAGTAAGGCCTGTTTAAAATGTTTATATTTCACGATAA
>ERZ1031897.470-NODE-470-length-14813-cov-9.686678_pt1 | contig 14813 bp, 9 predicted proteins | sample MGYA00517881_ERZ1031897 | MGnify/ENA primary metagenome ERZ1031897 (study PRJEB33719, sample SAMN04261280) | wastewater metagenome | biome: rural village; feature: human; material: feces | host: Homo sapiens | place: El Salvador | collected 2013-01-07 ... | reverse complement strand
CAACACGACCTGTTGAGAGTCCTGTACCACAGGTTAATAACGAAATAACCAAAGAAACAGGCGGAAAGTTTTCAACGTACTAACAGTATATCATACTCATATTCTTTTTCTTTTCTTTAAAAATAAAAAGAAATAAATATATAGATAGGTGTTGAGAAGTTGAAGGGGTGTTGTGGTGAGATGGTGAGGTGGTGAGATGGTGAGGTGGTGAGATTTGAAAGCGGCGCCTGTTGGCCTTTCCAAACAGGGATGGAGTAGGGACAGGCGGCGAAAGCGTAGCAATACATATTGAGTAAGGAAAGGCTGAATGTGCCGCAATATAAAAAGAAACAATATTAAACAAAGATATATGAACAACGATTGGAAAGAGAAGGGTTACATCGACGAGCCGGTTGATGGATCCGTTGACTTGAAGAAGGAGATACGTCGCTTGTGTGAGGAGAAGGACGCTGTGGTGCTGGCTCACTACTATACGGTGGGCGAAGTGCAGGAGGTGGCTGACTTCATCGGCGACTCGCTGGCATTGGCGCGCAAGGCTGCAAAGACCGACGCTAAGATAATCGTGATGTGCGGCGTGCACTTCATGGCTGAGACATGCAAGCTGCTCTCGCCGGAGAAGAAGGTGCTCTGCCCCGACCTCACAGCCGGCTGCTCGCTTGCCGACTCGTGCAAGGCTGAGGACCTGAAGGAGTTCAAGGCGCAGCACCCTGGCTACAAGGTGGTGAGCTACGTGAACACTACGGCTGCGGTGAAGGCGCTGACAGACGTGGTGGTCACTTCGGGCAACGCGAAGAAGGTGGTGGACAGTCTGCCGAAGGACGAGAAGCTCATCTTCGGTCCCGACTACAATCTGGGCAACTATATCAACAGTGTGACGGGTCGCGACATGCTGCTCTGGAACGGCGGCTGCCATGTGCACGAGAAGTTCTCGGTAGAGGCAATTGTGAAGCTGAAGCAGGAGCATCCGGAGGCTGTAGTGATGGCCCATCTGGAGTGCAAGGCGCCGGTGCTCGCCGTGGCAGACGTGAAGGGCTCTACGGCTACGATGCTCAACTACGCCAAGGAGCACAAGGAGACGAAAGAGTATATCATCGCTACCGAGGCTGGCATACTGCACGAGCTGCAGCGCAACTGTCCCGACGTGAAGTTCTATCCGGTTCCGCCGGAAGTGTCTGAGGGTGGGGTAGGCTGCTCTTGCAACGAGTGCGAGTACATGAAGAAGAATACGCTGCTGAAGATATACAATACGCTGCGCTACGAGCTTCCGGAGGTGACGGTAGACGAATCTATCGCCAAGGATGCCGTTAAGCCGATAGAGCGCATGCTGGAGCTTTCCTAAGGTTTACTCCCAGGGGTGCACTTGTCTCCGCTCGGCTTTGCCGCTTGCCAGAGCAAGAAGTGCACCAATATTAAATCCTCCCACAGATTTCAGGTTTACACAGAAGTTTATTGCTGAGAAGAGACTCCCACAGAATACACAGATTTCACAGAAGTTTATTGTTGAGAAGAGACTCCCACAGAATTCACAGAATTCACAGAAGTTTATTGTTGAGAAGAAACTCCCACAGATTTCACGGAATACACAGAAGTTTATTGCTGAAAAGAAAACTCCCACGGAATTCACGGAATACACAGAAGTTTATTGCTGAAAAGAAACTCCCACAGAATTCACAGAAGTTTATTGCTGAAAAGAAACTCCCACAGAGAACTCTCAGGGGGTGCACTTGTCTCAAGTGCACCAATCAATAATAGGTTGTTAATAGGTTGGTGCACTTGAGACAAGTGCACCCCCTGGAAGGCGGAAGTTTATTGTTGAGAAGAAACTCCCACAGATTTCACGGATTTACACAGATGTAAGCAAAATGTTCTGTGTGTTCCGTGAATTCTGTGGGAGTTTTTACGTTATATAAATATCTGTGTGGATCCGTGCAATCTGTTGGAGAATATCCTTTGCCAGTCTGTTCTGTGAATTCTGTGAATTCTGTGGGAGGATTTAATATTGGTGCACTGAGTGATATGTTGGTGCACTTCTTGCTCTGGCAAGCGGCAAAGCCGAGCGGAGACAAGTGCACCCCCTGGGAGTGTACTTCCTAAAACTTCTTCAGCAGGAACGACGGCTTTACGCGCAGATAGATGCCGGCAGCAAGACTCAACTGGTTGTTGTTGCGGTACACCTTGTCGCCTACGGTGAAGTCGTCCGTGGGCAGCGTGTTGAAAATGTCAGCCTGCACGCCCCACGAGAATCCCTTGCCCAGTTCTTGCGCGTAGCTCAGCTGCGCACAAACGGTGCGGTTGCGCTTCATCTGGAAGTCGCGTTCGTGAACGCCCATCGATCCGTAGAGCGGATTGCCGAAGATGCTGATGAACTTGGAGCTGTGCCAATAAGCTCCGCGCAGACAGAAGCGCCAGATGTCAGCCTCCGCCTTCACGTAGAAGCCGTTTCCCTGGTCGTAGGGCAGCAGATTGCCCGTCACCTGGCGGTAGTAAGCCACGTCGGCTTCGGCGTTCAGACGCGTAAGAATTTTGTTGTCGGTGTGCACGGTAGCGCCGATGCCAGCCGCTGCGTTCATCCAGGTCTTCACCTGGCGCTGTTCGGCATCGGGATTAATCTCTCCGCCGCGATGCTGCATAACGACCTGCAGCGGGAAGTAGACATGCGTGCGTCGCTCAGGTCGGTTCGCCTTGAAGCGTGTGGACAGACCGAAGGTGAACGCCTCCTGATGCGTGTCCTTGTCGAAGATGAAGCTCTCCCAGTTCACCCACATGTCGAAGTCGAGCGGCTTTCCGCGCCACAGCATCTGCACGCCCATCTCGGGGTCGGCAGATAGGGCGTTCTCCTGATTGTAGAGCGGTTCGATAAGCCGGTGGTTAGATCCGCCGTATATGTTGCCGAGGATGAGGTTGAACCTTGAGTTGACCGCCAGCTGCACGTTGAAGAACGGCAGCATGTGGAATCCGGTCTGCGTCTGGTCGCCCTTCCACGTAGCGATGTCGCTGTAGTTGAGGTTCGGATACTTGTTGGCTCCCCAATAGTGGAGCATGCTTACGCCCACCTCCACGCGCAAGTTCTTCAGCGGCTGGTAGCTCACGGTAGGCTGCAGTCGGTAGCCCGGCAGCGTGTATCCCTTCGTGAGGTAGCCCTTGTACTCGTTGTCGCGGAAGAAGCAGAGCGCGTCGAAGTTGAGACGCAGTTCGCCGCAGGCAGCCGTGTCGATGCGGTGGTCTGTCTCGAACAGCAGCGAGTCGATATGTGCGCCGGTTTGCGCTCCGGCGTTTGTATAAGCCAGCAAAGCGAGAGCCAAAGCCGCGAGTCTTGATAAACGTTTCATCAGTTTTTGTTTCGGTTTTTGTTTATTCTGTCTACATTTATTTATAACAATGCCTACGGCAAGAATGCCGTAGGCTCCTATTTACTCCTTTCCGAGTTTCTTTCTAAGCTGTTCGAGCGTGAGTCCGGTAGCCGTAACCTTTCCTTTCTCTATAACGATGTTGTCGGGGAGGTTAGACATGCCGAGTCGGTTGTATACATCTCCGTCCACAGCCTTGCCGTCGCATACGGTAGGTATGTCGTCCATATCTCTCTGTCGCAGCGCTGTGCGGCATAAGGAGCGCGAGTAGTCGAGACAAACGCCGAGCACCTTCATTTTGCTGCCCTTCTCCTTCTGAATCTGCGCTACGGTTTGCAGCATCGACACGCTGTTATAGTTCCACGTTGCCCACGCTATGACGACCGCCGTGTCTGCCTTTGCGAGCATGGCGTTGTTCACTTGCTTGCCGTTGATGTCGTAAGCTGCGAACTTCGGCACGCTGCTGTTGTGGGCTATGGGCGTGTGGTTGCGCACGGTCTGCTGCAGCGTCTTCAGCGCGTTGTTCTTGGGCTGACTCTCTATCATCTTATCGATAAGGAGTCGCGCTGTAGCGAAGTCGGGGTTGTCTTTCTGCAGGAAGAAGTTGCGCACTACGTACATGCTTACTATCGATTCGGGATGGTCTTCCACGAACTGCTTCGCGTACTTCTGTATCTCTGCCGGCGAAGCGTTTGCAATCTGTTCGCGCAGCTGGTTCATCAGTTCGTTGGCCTTTGTTCCCTTTACGGTCATCTCCTTCAGATGCGAGGCGTCGCCCTTTATGTCTACGCTTTTTCCTGGCTCTGCGAAGACGGGTTGCTCCGTGAAGTTGGGGAACACAATCATGAGCGTCATCTCCTTATTACACTCCACCTTATACGTAAAGCGTCCTGCCTGCACCTTGATGGTGTCTACTCCGCCGAGACTTCCGTCCGGGCTGTATACATAAAACTCGCCCTGATTAAGGTTCAGGAGCCTTCCGTCTATCTTGAAGTGACGTTTGTCGGTTCCACATGACACCATAATCAGGGCGAGTAATGTAGCTATAATAGTTTTTCTCATTTTAGAAAAAAGAGTTTTTTTATAGAGGGTGTGCTCAAAAGCCACACCCTCTATAAAATATCTGTCAACACCCTTTGTCGGGGCATATTAAGTCTTACTTGAGAAGCGAGAGCTCCAAGTCCTGCTCAGCGTACTGCTTCAGAGACGGATCCTTCTGGAGAGCCTCCTTGAGGTAAGAGTTAGCAGCGAACTTGTTGCCACGACGAGCAGCCACGATAGCGTGGAGGTAGTCGGTCATAGCGTTCGGATTCTCTACCTTGTCGAGAGTCTTCGAAGCAGCGTCGTAGTTCTTGTTCATGATCTGAGCAAGAGCAGCAGTGTTGGTGTTCTGCTTGCCGAAGTCCTTCTCAGCCTGAGCGTAGTTGCCCTTAGCGATGTTGAGTGCGCCGAGAGCCGACTGTACGTTCTCTGAGCCAGAAGCCTTAGCGATGAGACGCTCTGCGCCCTGAACGTCGCCCTCTGCGAGTGCGAGCATACCGAGGTTAGCCTGAGCCTCAGGAGCTGCAGCGCCGAGTGATGTAGCCTTGAGAGCGTACTGCTTAGCAGCCTCCTTGTCGCCCTTAGCGAGAGCGAGTGCAGCGAGGTTGTTGTAAGCGCGGTAGTCGTTCGGGTAAACCTCTGTAGTCTTCTTGTAGATAGCCTCCTGCTTAGCCTGCGAATCCTCGAGAGTAGCAGAGTAGAGAAGTTCGTCTACGCTCAGCTTTGTAGCGTCTGCGCTGTACTGCTCCTTGATCTGGTCGTCGCTGCGTCCGATTGTCTCATAGTTGATGATGAGGCGTGAGCGGCGGAGCTCAGGGAGGATACCGTTAGCGAGTTCCTGGAAGCCAGCCGACATGTTGCGGATCTGCTGTTCGCGCTCCTGCGGGTCGGTGTACATAGAGAGTACGCGGAGGATAACCTCCTTGTCCTGCAGGTTAGAAGCTGCAACGAGCTTCTGGAAGCCGTCCCAGTCCTGAGCTGTATAGTGAGCGTCGATGTTAGCGTTCACCTTTGTCTGCTTCAATGTGTTCTTAACGTACTTCTCCGACTGGTTCTGGCGGTTGCCTGCGAGCTTGTCGTTGAACTTAACGCCGCCGTCAGGAGAAGCGTAAGCCTGAATCTCGACGTTCTCTACGTTGTAGCCTTCCTTGTCGGCGTTGATCTTCTTGAGCATCTCTACGAACTCCTTAACAGAGTTGTTCTTGAGCTCGCTCTTGCGGATGTTAGCCTGGTTGATGAGGAACTTGATGTTAGCCTCCTGCTTCTGAGCGTTTACGCGCTGGAAAGCGTCGGGAGCGATGCATCCGGTCTCAGATGAAACGGTATTCTTGTAGAGTTCAGATGTAGCGATAACGCCGTCAGCCACCTTCACTGAAGGTACGTTGAACTGCTTCTTGCCGATGCGTGCGTCGAATGCGAGGTACATCTCGCTCTTCTGCATCTCAGGAACGTACTTGAAGTTGGTCTTCATTGTGTAGCGTCCGCCTACCTTGTAAGAGATAGTCTGGTCGTTGCCCATCACCTTTTCGCCCTGGAATGTAGCGCTCTGGCCCTTAGCTACCTGACCATTGCCGTAGTGGAGCTCCGGAGTAACAGTAACGACAGCCTTCTTCTTCATGTACTTCTCTGGGAAAGTACCGTTAACAGTAGCCGGTACTTCGCCTGCTGTTGTCTCGAGTGGGTTAGGGATTACTGTGAAGTTGTCCGCTGAGAGCGGTCCAAGCTTCGAACAAGATGTCATGAACAGCACTGAAGCTGCTGATAACAAAAGAAGATTCTTTTTCTGCATAACTTTATGAAAAAATATTAATTGTTTTATTCTATTAGTGTTCATACATACACGCTCGATGCGTGTACTTATATTAAATAAGCATTACAAAGTTAATCACTAAAATCAGAGTCGCAAAAGACGAGGGGTTATTATTATGTTTAATTAACCATACATGTGTTAATCTTACAGATAATAACAATATTTGGGGCAAAACCAACAATCCGCAAACAAAAAAAGACAACAGATGTAGTGTCTGTTGTCTTTGTGTATTGTTGCTGATAGTTTTGTCTCGGCTTAGTTGAGAGCTGCTGTGAGCTCTGCGCCTGCCTTGAACTTAGCTACCTTCTTAGCTGCGATCTGAATCTTCTCGCCTGTGCGGAGGTTCATGCCCTCGCGTGCAGGACGCTCGTTAACGCTGAATGTGCCGAAGCCGATGAGCTGTACCTTATCGCCCTCTACGAGAGCTGTCTTGATAGCCTCTACTGCAGCCTCGAGAGCCTTCTTTGCGTCTGCCTTGCTGAGTTCAGCACCTACTGCTATCTTCTCTACCAATTCTGTCTTGTTCATAATTTTCTATATTTTATTTGTTTATAAATGTTAGTTTCTTTTGTTGTTAACCAATAAAAATTGCGTAACTCACACAATTCCAATGACAAATTTAGGTTATTCATTTCATAAATCAAACAAAAAACAGAAAAAAGTGCATAATTAATTGAAAAAAAAGGCGCCGAGAGCCTGTTTTATGCCTATTTACGTGGATTTTTCGTAATTTTGCCGCCGTAATTTCAGTATTTTACAAATATATTAATGTGATATGAATAATATTCCGACTATAACGAAAAACCTTCTGATAATAAACGTTGCGGTGTTCGTCGCCACGTATTTGTTCAGAAGTTTTGGCGTAGACCTGAACAATGTTCTGGGTCTGCACTTCTTCCTCGCACCCGACTTCCACATCTACCAGCTCTTCACGTACATGTTTGCGCACGGAGGCTTCAGCCACATCTTCTTCAACATGTTTGCGCTGTGGATGTTCGGCTGTATCGTTGAGCGCACATGGGGACCGAAGAAGTTTCTTTTCTACTATATCGTGTGCGGTGTGGGTGCGGGTTTGTTCCAGGAGCTGGCACAGTACGCGCAGTTCTACCTGCTGGCGAGCGAGCAGCTTAACAACTTCTCGATAGGCAAGACGATGCTCGTGGCTAACGCTAACGCCTCGTTCCTCAACATGTGGACAACTGTTGGCGCGTCTGGCGCCGTCTACGGCATACTGCTTGCCTTCGGCATGCTCTATCCCGAGGAGCGCATCTTCATCTTCCCGCTGCCTGTGCCTATCAAGGCAAAGTGGTTCGTTGTGGGCTATGCTGCGATAGAGCTGTTCATGGCATTCTCTACGACGGGCGATGGAGTGGCTCATCTGGCTCACTTGGGCGGCATGGTGTTCGGCTTCTTCCTCATACGCTACTGGCGACGCCATCCCGACATTCGCTACAGCCGTCGCAGCGGACAGCAGTTCTTCGACTCGATGCGTGCCTCGTGGGAGCGCCGTACCGGACGCAAGGATAACGGACCCGTGCGCGGCGGAGGCAGCGCCGGCAGACCCGAGAGCGACTGGGACTACAACGTTCGCCGCAAGGCAGAGCAGGAGCGCGTTGACGAGATTCTCGACAAGATACGCCGCAACGGATACGAATCGCTCACGCGTGAGGAGAAGCAGCAGCTCTTCGACGCAAGCAACCGAAAGTAAACTACACATTACTTCTGAACTGAAATTGAAAAATATAAAATCTGTAATACTTCGCATCGTGGCAGCGTTCAACGTAGTCACGGTGCTTTTTATGTTGGCTGTAGGCTATAGCGATAGGGTAGACCCTGTGGCTCATCCGCTCGTGGCTAACGTCGGACTGCTTTTCCCCGTGTTCCTCGTGCTCAATATGGCGTTCCTCGTGTTCTGGCTGGTTTTCTGCAAGCGTGGGGCGCTGATAGCGCTGGGTGGACTGGTGGTATGTTTCGGTCCGGTGCGCACGTATACGCCGCTTAACGTGCCGTCGTCGGCGCCGGAGGATGCACTGAAGGTGATATCGTACAACGTCTATTGCTTCAAGACATGGACCGACTTCACTCAGTCGTCTGAGATTCTCGACTATCTCGTGCGCGAGGACGCCGACATCGTCTGCATGCAGGAGGGCGACTGCTACGGTAGGGTGCGCGAACTGGTAGACTCTGTTATGAACGCTCACTACGAGTACAGCGAGCAGCACGCATCGGACGGTCCGGAGGGCGGCGACTTGATTCGCATCTACAGCAAACTGCCCATTGTGGGGCACGAGCGCATATCGGGCAAGGAGACGTACAACGCTATGGCTTACAAGGTGAAGACGGGCGAGCGCGACACTACGCTCGTCGTAGTGGCGCATCTGCAGACCACGGGCCTCTCGCCGGAGGACCGCACGCGCTTCAAGTCGATGCTTAAGGGCGACATGGAGGGCGAAGAACGCAAACAGGAAACGCGCCGCCTGTGGAGCATTCTGGGCGAGGCGTCGGCGAAGCGTGCGCCACAGGTTGATGCTGTGGCTGACTACGTGGCGAAGCATAATGGACAGAGCATAATACTCGCCGGCGACTTCAACGATTCGCCGATATCTTATGCTCACCGCCGACTGGCTTCCGAGCTCACCGACTGCTACATAGCGTCGGCTAACGGTCCGGGCATCTCCTATCATTACAACTGCTTCTACGTGCGCATCGACAACATCATGTGCTCTGAGCACTGGACGCCCTACGAGTGTCGTGTGGACAACACGATAAAGGCGTCGGATCATTATCCGATTGTCTGCAAACTCAGTCGAGTTGAAAACTGAAAGTTGAGAGTTTGTTCGGTTGAGAATTGAGAGTTTTGGTCGAAGCCTCTTGTCTTATATTTGTGCGGCGTTTTAGCGCCCGTTTTCACCTTATATATTATAAAAATCTTTAAAAAACCGCCCGATTTTCCCCTAATTAAACCCTTAAACCTTTGCAAAACAAAGAAATAAAGCTATAAATTTCGGTTTAACTGAAAAAATCTGTAACTTTGCACGCTATCTGTACACATACACAGCGAAAAAATAATAATAACAAAAAAATAAATCAAAAAAATGCAGAACAAAGGTATTGTAATTGTAACAGCCGTCCTTTTGACGCTTGCAAGTATCTTCTATCTCTCGTTCTCGGCTGCCACAAAATACTATGACAGCCAGGCTGCGAAGATAAAGGATCCGATCGCACAGCAGGACTACAAGGACTCCGTGAAGTATCTTGGCATCTACTCTTATCAGAAGTGTCTCGAAACACAGATCGGTCTCGGTCTTGACCTCAAAGGCGGTATGAACGTCATCCTCGAAGTGAGCGTTCCCGACGTACTCGAGAACCTCGCCGACCACAAGGTAGACGCAGCTTTCGTAAAGTCGATGAAAGAGGCTCGCGCAGAGCACGAGGTGTCGCAGAGCGACTTCATCACTCTCTTCATCAACGCTTTCAAGAAGAACGCTCCGGGACGCCATCTCTCAGAGATCTTCGCTACACAGCAGCTCCAGGGCAAGGTTTCGCCCAACTCTTCTGACAAGGACGTAGAGAAGGTGCTTCGCACAGAAGTGCAGGCAGCCATCGACAACTCGTTCCTCGTAGTGCGTACACGTATCGACAAGTTCGGCGTCGTACAGCCTAACATTCAGAAGCTCGAGGGTCAGCAGGGCCGCATCATGGTAGAAATGCCGGGTATCAACGAGCCGGAGCGCGTGCGTAAGCTCCTCCAGGGTAGTGCAAACCTTGAGTTCTGGGAGACATACAACTCAGACGAAATCATCCCTTACCTCTCACAGCTCAACCAGCGCGAGGCTAACCACCGCTCTGGCGCCAAGGAGGAAGTAGCCGATTCGGCAGCTAACGACACAGCAGCCGTAGCAGCAGCCGAGAAGGCAGAAGCAAAGGTTCAGGCAAAGGCAGCTTTCAAGACAAAGAAGAACGCTAAGGCAGACGACGCAGCATCTATGGCTGAGTCTAAGAAGCAGAACCCGCTCTTCTCTATCTTCCAGCCCTCGGGTAACGGCGCGCTCAGCCTCGTAGGCTACGCTTCGGCACGCGACACAGCAGAGGTAAACAAGATTATCTACTCGGCTCTCGCCAAGCAGATTCTCCCTGCCGACTGCCGCCTCCTCTGGAGTGCTAAGCCGGCTGACGGTATTCAGGCTAAGAACATCTACGAGCTCCACGCCATCAAGGTGACAACCACCAACGGACGCGCTCCTATCGAGGGCGACGTAGTGACAGACGCTAAGGACCAGTTCAACAACCTCACAGGCTCGCCTGAGGTATCAATGACAATGAACTCTGACGGCGCACGCCGCTGGGCAGCCCTCACAAAGGCTAACGTAGGCAAGGCAATCGCCATCGTGCTCGACGGCACAGTATACTCTGCTCCGCGCGTAAACGGCGAGATCTCTGGCGGTCAGTCGTCAATCTCTGGCAACTTCACAATCGAAGATACAAAGGACTTGGCTAACACTCTTAAGTCTGGTCGTATGCCGGCTCCGGCACACATCGTTCAGGAGGAAGTAGTAGGTCCGACACTCGGTGCACAGTCAATCCAGCAGGGCTTCATCTCGTTCATCTTTGCCTTCATCATCTTGATGATCTACATGGTAGTGATGTACGACTTCATCCCTGGTATGGTAGCTAACGGCGCCCTCCTCCTCAACCTCTTCTTCACCATGGGCATCATGGCATCGTTCCAGGCAGCACTCACCATGCCAGGTATCGCCGGTATCGTGCTCGCCCTCGGTATGGCTGTAGACGCCAACGTGCTTATCTACGAGCGCACCAAGGAGGAACTCAAGAAGGGTCTCGGCACAAAGCAGGCACTCTCGCTCGGCTACAGCAACGCCTTCTCAGCCATCTTCGACTCTAACTTGACATCAATCATCACCGGTATCATCCTCTACGTGTTCGGTACAGGTCCTATCCGCGGCTTCGCTACCACACTTATCATCGGTATCTGCTGCTCGTTCTTCACCGCAGTGTTCCTCACACGCCTCGTTTACGAGAACCGTCTGAAGCACGACAAGTGGACAAAGCAGAACTTCTCAACACGCGTGTCACGCAACTTTATGGCAAACAAGAACTTCGCGTTCATGTCGTCATACAAGACATCGTTCACAGTGTTCGGCGTCGTAATCCTCATCATGCTCGGCAGCTTCTTCGTACGCGGTTTGAGCAAGGGTATCGACTTCACCGGTGGTCGCAACTACGTAGTAGTGCTCGAGAAGCAGACAGAGCCTGAGCAGGTGAAGGAAGCCCTCACACCGCTCTTCAAGGGCGCAACAGTAAACGCTCTCGCACTCGGTACAGACGGCAAGACAATCCGTATCTCTACCAACTACAAGATTGAGTCGAACAACCCGGCTATCGACAACGAGGTAGAGAACATTCTCTACAAGGGCCTCCACGGCGCTGGTCTCGTAACTCAGGGCAGCGTTGAGGCATTCAAGAACCCTGACGTACGCGCAGGTGGCTCTATCGTATCGTCTACAAAGGTAGGACCGGCAGTGGCTAAGGACATCACACACGGCGCTATCATCAGCGTGCTCTTCGCCCTCGCAGCCATCTTCCTCTACATCCTCGTACGTTTCCGCAACGTAGCGTTCTCAGTAGGCTCTACAGTAGCCCTCGCCGTTGACGCAACAATCGTTATCGGATTCTTCTCACTCCTTTGGGACGTAGTGCCGTTCTCACTCGAGATAGACCAGACCTTCATCGGTGCTATCCTCACCGTTATCGGTTACTCTATCAACGATAAGGTGGTTGTGTTCGACCGTATCCGCGAGAACCTCACACTCCACAAGAAGACGGATCTGCAGGAGCTCTTCAACAAGTCGCTGAACGAGACCCTCGCACGTACTATCAATACATCGTTCTCAACACTCATCGTGCTGCTCTGTATCTTCTGCTTCGGCGGTGAGAGCACTCGCAGCTTCTCGTTCGCAATGTTGCTCGGTGTAATCTTCGGTACACTCTCTTCTATCTTCATGGCTGCTCCGGTGGCTTACCTCACACTCGGTCGCAAGATCAAGCACGAGGAGGCAGCAATGGCAGAGGCAGTTGAAGTGAAGTAACAGACATCGCCTACATAATTATAATAAAAGCGCAACTCCATAAAGGAGCTGCGCTTTTTTTGTATTTCTCTACGATTTTCACTAACTTTGAATAAGTTAGGCTGCATCTCAACAATAAAAACAAGCAAGCTTGGAAGATTTTATTATCAACAAAATCGTGTATTGCTTCGATTTTCACTAACTTTGCATCCGAAAATATAAAAACATAATATAATGGAAGAGAACAAGTTCAAACGCACCACCGTGACAGCGGCTTTGCCCTACGCCAACGGTGGAGTACACATCGGCCACTTGGCTGGCGTGTATGTGCCTGCAGACATCTACGTGCGCTATCTGCGCCTGAAGAAGCAGGAAGTGATGTTCATCGGCGGTAGCGACGAGCACGGTGTGCCCGTAACAATCCGCGCACGCAAGGAAGGCATCACGGTTCAGGAGGTGGTAGACCGCTATCACAACCTTATCAAGAAGTCGTTCGAAGACTTCGGCATTTCGTTCGACATCTACAGCCGTACTACATCGAAGATTCACCATAAGTTCGCAAGCGACTTCTTCCGCACGCTCTACGACAAGCACGAGCTCGTAGAGAAGACAGAAGAGCAGTTCTGCGACGAGGTGACTGGCGAGTTCCTCACCGACCGCAACATCGTCGGCACATGTCCGCGCTGCGGCGCTGAAGGCGCTTACGGCGACCAGTGCGAGAAGTGTGGCGCCACACTCTCACCCGATGAGCTTATCAACCCTACAAACAAGAACAACCCGGGTCACGGACTCGTGAAGAAAGCCACAAAGAACTGGTACTTGCCGCTCAACAAGTGGCAGGACTGGCTGAAGCAGTGGATTCTGGAAGACCACAAGGAGTGGCGTCCGAACGTATACGGACAGTGCAAGTCGTGGCTCGACATGGATCTGCAGCCGCGCGCTATGACACGCGACCTCGACTGGGGTATCCCAGTACCGGTAGAGGGCGCAGAAGGCAAGGTGCTCTACGTATGGTTCGATGCGCCAATCGGCTACATCTCTAACACCAAGGAGCTTTGCGACGCACAGCCCGAGAAGTGGGGACCGTGGCAGAAGTGGTGGCAGGACCCCACATCGCGCCTCATCCATTTCATCGGCAAGGACAACATCGTGTTCCACTGCATCGTCTTCCCGACCATGCTGAAGGCTCACGGCGACTATATCCTGCCCGACAACGTGCCCTCTAACGAGTTCCTCAACCTCGAGAACGACAAGATTTCTACATCGCGCAACTGGGCTGTATGGCTCCACGAGTATCTCGTCGACTTCCCCGGCAAGCAGGACGTGCTGCGCTATGTGCTCACGGCAAATGCGCCTGAGACAAAGGACAACAACTTCACATGGAAGGACTTCCAGGACCGCAACAACAACGAGCTGGTGGCTGTTTACGGCAACTTCGTCAACCGCGCCCTACAGCTCACAAAGAAGTATTTCAACGGCGTAGTGCCCGAGTGCGGCGAGCTTCAGGAGGTAGACCTCAAGGCTATCGAGGAGTTCAAGGACGTAAAGCAGAAAGTGGAGGCATTGCTCGACACATTCAAGTTCCGCGACGCACAGAAGGAGGCTATGAACCTCGCACGCATCGGCAACAAGTACATCACCGACTGCGAGCCGTGGCACGTAGCAAAGACCGATATGGAGCGCGTAAAGACCATCCTTTACCTCTCTCTGCAGCTTGTGGCTAACCTCGAGATTGCTTTCGAGCCGTTCCTGCCGTTCAGCTCGGCACGTCTGCGCGAGATGCTCAACATTACCGACACCGACTGGGCTCAGCTCGGCTCTACAGAGCTGCTCAAGCCGGGTCATCAGCTCGGCACACCGGCGTTGCTCTTCGAGAAGATTGAGGACGAGGCTATCGAGGCTCAGCTCAAGAAACTCGAGGACACAAAGAAGGCTAACGAGGCTGCCAACTATGTGGCTGCACCTATCAAGGAGAACGTAGACTTCGACACCTTCGAGAAGCTCGACATCCGTGTTGGCCATATCAAGGACTGCCAGAAGGTAAAGAAGTCGAAGAAGCTCCTGCAGTTCACTATCGACGACGGCTCTGGCGTAGACCGCACCATCCTTTCGGGCATCGCGGCTTACTACGAGCCTGAGCAGCTCATCGGCAAGGATGTGCTCTTCGTTGCCAACTTCGCTCCGCGCAAGATGATGGGCATCGAGAGCCAGGGTATGATTCTCTCTGCTGTAAACTTCGACGGAACGCTCAACGTAACCACCGTGAATGGCAACGTTAAGCCTGGTTCGCAGGTAGGATAATTATTTCTTATATAATCGTAGCGGAGGTCTCTGGCCTCCGCAGCAGTCAACGACACAAACTGAAAAGAAGTGTTCTCTTCAACTGCTGCGGAGGCCGGAGACCTTCGCTACTGTTTTGTTGTATACCCTATTATGTTTTGTTTATAATAGAGTATGTTTTTCTTTATTATTTAGTACCCCAGTTCGGGATAACCGAGTGTCTTATACAATATAAATGCAGCGTGAATA
>ERZ1031897.461-NODE-461-length-14929-cov-6.432096_pt1 | contig 14929 bp, 14 predicted proteins | sample MGYA00517881_ERZ1031897 | MGnify/ENA primary metagenome ERZ1031897 (study PRJEB33719, sample SAMN04261280) | wastewater metagenome | biome: rural village; feature: human; material: feces | host: Homo sapiens | place: El Salvador | collected 2013-01-07 ... | reverse complement strand
GAAGTTTCCTACGTTCCAATGTGCATGACCGAATAGCAAACGCTAATTTAACCATCAAAAAAATCAGAAGTCATCCCCTATTGGAGAATCATTCCGAATGCAAAGGTAATGAATATTTTTGAAATACCAATATTTTTTCCTTATTTTTTGTTTTTCTCTGAATTTATGATTAACTTTGTGCCGAGATTATCACATAATAATAGAGAATAATGGCAATGGATAAACATATATTTAATGAGGAACAACTTAAGCGGGCTGAGGGTATCATAAGAAATCCTTTGGCAAAGCTATCGAGTCTTTCTTCTTCCGAATTAAGAGATTTGGCGGTGGTATGGTGTTATTACTCAGGTAAGATAGAGGGCAATACCTATACATACGTGGAGACGGAGACGCTCTTGAAGGATGGCATCACGCCCGAAAAGCGATACGAGGATGCCAAAATGCTGAAGAATCTGCATAATACTTTCGTAGGAGAATTAGAATATATCCATAAGGGAAAGAACCAAGAGCAGATAGATGAGCGCACGCTCTTCCGCATCCATTCCACCATCAGCGACGGTTTGGTATCTACCGAGGAGCGAGGGCAACTTCGTGACCGTGCCGTGAGAATTAGCGGTACGGAATATATTCCGCCTAAAAATCGTGAGGACATCATGCAGAAATTAGGAATGATACTCTTTGAGCAAGAGCAATATCAGAACCCTTTGGAGAGAGCCGTCTTCTTGCATTGCAATGTGGCGAGAATTCAGCCATTCATTGATGGCAACAAGCGAACTTCCCGAATGCTAGAGAGTGTGGTGATGATGAATGCCGACCTCATCCCAGTCTATTCTGCCAAAGATGCCAATATTCTGCATTATCGTAGAGGTTTGATAGCATTCTATGAAACAGGAGATTATACCCAATATGCAGATTATTTCTTGGGGAGATTAGAAGAAAGATTAAAAGAAATAGAATAAATGATACCACACGGCATGACGGAAACTCACTGCCCATCACATGTTGTGCGACCGCATATCAGCTGCTGGACATGCGCACAACAGGTGTTGGGCGAGCGCTCAACAGCTGATGTGCGATTAACGAACCTTAATTCTTGGGAGACACAACCTTATTCTTCTGACTTTTTCTATTCATATTTTCAAAGACTCCCATTTGTTCTTTCCTGTGCTTCTATCGGTTCTTTCATTGCCAACAAAGCATTCATAAATACACACGCGCGCGTACTGTATATATATAACATACCACCGAAAAACAGACACTTCATACCATACATTCGTCTATCCCATACCATACGTTTGGTATGAGCTTTACTCCCATCGTGGTAGTATTTTTACACCCCATGTGGTATTGCCCAAGTCACGAAAACGCAGTACCTTTGCACCCAGAAAATAACAATAAAAAAAGACATAGATTATGGACTATAAGACTATCAAACATCTCAAGGAACTGGAGGCAGAATCCATCTACGTGCTCCGCGAAGTAGCTGCCCAGTTCGAGCGTCCAGTCATCCTCTTTTCGGGTGGCAAGGATTCTATCGTGATTACATATCTTGCCTACAAAGCTTTCTATCCGGCAAAGATTCCATCCCCGCTGTTGCACATCGACACGGGACATAACTTCGAGGAAACCATCCAGTATCGTGATGAACTGGCGAAGAAACTCGGAGCCGAACTCATCGTGGGCAGCGTGCAGGAAAGCATCGACAAGGGAAGAGTGAAGGAGGAAACGGGTTATTATGCATCCCGAAACAAGTTGCAGACCACTACCCTGCTCGACACCCTGGAGGAATATAAATTCGATGCGGCCATCGGCGGCGCACGAAGAGATGAGGAAAAAGCCCGTGCCAAAGAACGCTTTTTCAGTCATCGTGACGAGTTCGGACAATGGAACCCGAAGAACCAGCGCCCTGAGCTCTGGAACATCTTCAACGGCAGAAAGGACATGGGCGAACACTTCCGTGTGTTCCCTATCTCCAACTGGACCGAGATGGATGTATGGCAGTATATCTTCCTGGAAAACATCCCGATGCCTTCGCTCTACTTCACCCACGAAAGAGAGGTATTCAACCGCGACGGACAATGGCTCGCAGCCCTGCCTTGCATCAAGCGCAAGCCTACAGAAGAAGTGGTAAAGAAGTTGGTTCGCTGCCGCACCATCGGTGACATCACCTGCACCGGACTCACGGAATCGAAGGCGACAACCGTGGCAGATATCATCGACGAGATTGCTTCTACACGCGTTACTGAACGTGGAGGAAGAGCCGATGACAAGCGAAGTGAAACGGCAATGGAAGACCGCAAGAAGGCGGGATACTTCTAATTTAATGAGAAATGTGAAATGAGCATAGCAGGCATATAGTGCAAACAACTCAACATTTAACACTTAAGATTTAAAAAGCATGGACAGAGGTTATTTAGATATGGAACTGCTCCGCTTCTCTACTGCGGGCAGCGTGGACGATGGAAAGAGTACTTTGATAGGAAGATTGCTTTATGACAGCAAGTCGATTTTCGAAGACCAGTTGGAGGCGGTGGAGGCTGCTAGCAAGAGCCGCGGTAATGAGGAAGTGAACCTGGCTTTGCTCACGGATGGTCTCCGTGCTGAGCGTGAACAGGGCATCACCATCGATGTGGCTTACCGCTATTTCGCTACACCGAAACGCAAGTTTATCATCGCTGATACTCCGGGACATATTCAGTATACCCGCAATATGGTGACGGGTGCAAGTACTGCCGACCTGAGCATCATTCTCATCGATGCACGACATGGTGTATTGGAGCAGACAGTACGTCACAGCTATATTTCTTCGCTTCTCGGAATACCACATATTCTGGTGGCTATCAACAAGATGGACCTGGTTGATTTCAGTGAAGATGTATATAACAAGATTATCGCAGACTACAAGAAGATGTCTGAGACACTCAATATCAAGAACGTGGTATTTATCCCTATCAGCGCCAAGGATGGAGATAATGTAGTCAACAAGAGTGAAAAGACGCCTTGGTATGATGGTCCAACACTTCTGAACTACCTGGAGACCGTTCCGGTAGGTCATAAGACGGTGAGTGATTTCTTCCGCTTCCCGGTACAATATGTGATTCGTCCTATCAGCAGTCAGTTCCCAGACTATCGTGGTTATGCAGGTAGAGTAAGCGGCGGCATCATCCGTCCGGGTGACAAAATCAGAGTTCTTCCTTCAGGTACAGAAAGTACCATCAAGAGCATCGACTTTGTAGAGGAGCATTTAGAGGAAGCTTATTCACCAATGAGCGTAACGCTGACCCTGAATGATGACATCGACATTTCTCGTGGCGATACGATTGTGAAGGCAGACGAAAAGCAGCCAAGTATCAAACAGGATATTACGCTGGATGTTTGCTGGTTCAACGAGCGCCCAGCTGCCGTAAGGAATAAATATGTAATCCGTCAGGCAACTTTCGAAACACAGGGTTTGATACGCAGCATCAACTACCGCCGCAACATCAATACTTTGGAAAAGGAAGAGGGAGTAAGTGAATTGAAGATGAATGACATCGCCGAAATCACTATCCACACCGCCAACCCATTGGTATTCGACCCATATCAGGCGAACAAGGTGACGGGAAGCCTCATCTTCATCGATCCTGATACGAATGAAACCGTGGGAGCAGGACTTATTAAGTAATGAGAAATGAAAAATGAGAAATGAGAAATGATAAAAGCAATATAGAGTCTCTCGTACCAGAGCTCAATAAGAAATTCAGCGATGCGCCTGCCGAGGATATTGTCGGTTATTTCCTTCAGGCATTCAAAGGGCGCATCGCTCTTTCTTCTTCTCTCAGCATAGAAGATCAGACGCTTACCGACATCATCGTGAAGACAGATAAAACTGCACGCATCTTCACACTTGATACTGGTCGCCTTTTCCCGGAGACTTACCAGCTCATCGACAAGACCAACATGACGTATGGCATCAACCTGGAGGTATTCTTCCCCAACTATGAGGCAGTACAACAGATGGTGAAAGAAGAAGGTATCAATCTGTTTTATAACTCCATAGAAAGTCGCCACCGCTGTTGCCAGGTGAGAAAACTGGAACCTCTCAAACGGGCAATGAAAGGATTGGATGTTTGGATCTGTGGACTGAGAAAGCAGCAGAGCGTGACCCGAAAGAACATGCAGGTAGTAGAATGGGATGACATTCACAACCTCATCAAAGTAAACCCACTCATCAACTGGTCTGAAGAAGACGTTGAACAGTATGTAAAGAAGAACCATGTGCCTTATAACAAGCTGCAGGACAAAGGTTTTCCGAGCATCGGTTGCCAACCTTGTACAAGGGCTATTAAGCCTGGCGAGGATATCCGTGCAGGCAGATGGTGGTGGGAATCTCCAGAGCACAGGGAGTGTGGACTTCATCAGAGAAGCTAAGAGTTAAGTGAAGAACGAAGAGCTTTTTAAGTGAAAAGTGAAGAAACAACGTTCGACGGACGAAGTGAAAGTCAATTCAAATGTTTTTAAGAAAGGAATGAGCATGAAGAATTTGATCATCAATATTTTGGAAGCTGCAGCATTTCTACTGCTGGGATTGGGCGTTAGTCTGCTCAAATAATTCTTGAAAAATAAAAAGAGTATGGATTATAGAATTGCAAAGGATAAGATTGCAGGACAAGTGATGTTCATCATGACCATTGCCTCCATATTACTGGTGATAGCCATGACGATAGGGTTGTTCATCAAATCGGAACCGATATTGAGCCAGTATCATCTGTGGGACCTGCTCACAGAAAGCAACTGGCGACCGATGGAAGGGAAATTTGGTTTTCTGCCATTCCTTGCTGGTACCTTCTGGTGCACAGTACTCGCCATGATTATTGCCTTACCGATATCACTTTTCATGGCTATATATCTTACGGAATATGCCCATCGAAGGATTAGAAAATACGTATATCCCCTACTCGACATTCTCGCTGGTTTACCTTCGGTCATCTATGGTGTCTGGGGATCCTTGCTGATAGTACCTTTCATTTCAAAATATGTAGCTCCTCTCTTCATTGATTTTTCTTCGGGATATACGGTGCTTGCGGGAGGTATCGTATTAGGAGTCATGATTATTCCCCTCTTAGTAAGTCTGTTCATGGAGATTTTCGATAACATATCGAAAGAACTGCGTGAGGCTTCGCTCTCTTTAGGTGCTACGCAATGGCAAACCATCAAATACGTGGTTCTGAGAAAAGCCAGACCGGGAATGATTGCAGCCATCGTACTGGCCTTGAGCCGTACGCTCGGAGAAACGATTGCAGTTCTCATGGTCTGCGGCAATCTTGCCATCGTACCAGGAAGTCTGCTCGATGCCTGCTATCCGATTCCTGCACTTATCGCCAACAATTATGGCGAAATGCTTTCAGTTCCGCTCTACGACAGTGCTCTGATGTTTGCAGCCTTCCTGCTTTTCTTCGTAGTGGTCATCCTGAATCTCTGTTCAAGAATCGTGCTTTTAAAGGTAAAAGGGTAAAAAGGTAAAAAGGTAAAAGGACAAAAGGCTTATGAAATACTTGGAAGAAAAAATTGTGAAAATTTTGATGCTTCTGTCGATCGGCATCGTCGCTTTCTTCGTACTGAGCGTTCTCTGGACCATCTTCAGACGAGGATTTCCGGTACTCTCCTGGGAAATGGTGAGTCAATTACCAAGCGGAGGTTTCTATCTGGGCGGTAAGGGAGGTTTTCTCAATGCCATCGTGGGAAGTCTTTATATCGTAGGAGGTTCTACCATAGTCGGACTGCTTATCGCACTACCTGTAGTATTCTATATGAACGTGTATCTGAAACCGAATTCCAAATTCGGTTATGCTGCTCGTCTGGCTTACGACACTCTCTTTGGAATACCAAGTATCGTATATGGCTCGTTTGCCTTCACCATCATGGTATGGTTGGGAATCAGAGCCTCGCTGGGCGGTGGAATTTTGGTAACTACCCTGCTGATAGTACCTATCCTGATTCGTTCAATGGACGAAGTCGCCAAGACCATCCCACCGGAGATTCTGGACAGTTCCTACAGTTTAGGAGCCACACGCATAGAAACCATCGGCGTCGTATTGCGACAGATAGCTCCAGCCATCGCTACCGCTACCCTTTTGAGCATCGGAAGAGCCATTGGAGACTGTGCCGGTGTGATGTTTACGGCAGGCTTTTCAGACCATATTCCTCATGGTCTCAACCAGCAAGCCGCAACGCTACCACTAAGCGTATTTTTCCAGTTGAGTGCTCCACAGGAAGATGTACAGAACAGAGCCTATGCAGCAGCCGTGGTGCTCACCATCATCGTTTTGATATTGAGCTTCGGTGGCCGTTTCATCATGAGTCATTTCTCAAAGAATAAAATATAATATTTGCGCACGCAGATTTTTCTTCTCACTAAATATTTTTATGTCCCACAGATTTCACAGATTTTTGACTTCTTCAAAGACCGAACAGGTCTCCAAATCTGTGTAAATCTGTGAAATCTGTGAAATCTGTGGGACATAAAAAAGAAGGTGTGTCAAAAGTGGGAAATCCACTTCAGGCACACCTTTTTCATTTTCCATTGAATAGAATCCTATACCTTATTTCCCTCTTTCGGGAAAACCACGGTAGGCTTGAAAGTCTTAGCCTCCTCAAAGTCCATGATGGCATAGGCAATGATGATAACCGTATCACCCACCTGAACCTTGCGGGCAGCAGCACCGTTCAAACAGATGCAACCACTGCCACGCTCACCCTTGATGATGTAGGTTTCCAAGCGTTCGCCATTATTATTATCTACAATCTGAACTTTTTCTCCAGCAATCAGTCCGGCAGCATCCATCAGATCCTCATCGATGGTAATACTTCCCATGTAGTTGAGATTGGCTTCCGTAACAGTCACGCAATGGAGTTTACTCTTCAATACTTCGATTTGCATATCTCGATTCGTTTATCTTTATCAAACTGACTAAATTATATAGAGCTACATGATACTGTTTCTATCGTCAGGAATTACCCTTTGTACTTGATATGGTCGATCAGGCGTATAGGGGTCTTTCCACAATACACCGTAATACAACCTACAACATAGGCAGAGTCATCCCATGAAGCAACATCCTGCAAGGTATCACCATCCACAATCTCGAAATACTCCACTTCAAGACCATCCACGGCATTGATATCCTCAACCACCTTGTCGTGAGTTTCCTTGACAGTATGAGTCTTAGCGAACTCAACACTCGCCTTGAGAGCCTTGAAGATAGAAGGAGCAATAGCACGCTCATCAGCAGAGAGCAAGGTATTTCTACTACTCTTCGCAAGACCATCCTCATCACGAATGATAGGACACTCTACGATTTTGACATCACTACCGATGTACTTGACGAGTTGCTTGATGACTGCAATTTGCTGCCAATCCTTCTCACCGAAATAAGCACGAGTAGGACGAACGATATAGAACAAACGGCTAACTACCTGGCATACGCCATTGAAATGTCCAGGACGCTTAGCGCCCTCCATGACGGTAGAAACCGGTGGAAACTCAAAATGGCGCTCATCAGGGATTGGATACATTTCCTCAACTGATGGAGCAAATACATAATCAGCACCACAAGCCTCAAGAAGCTTGCAGTCAGCATCGAGTGTACGAGGATAGCGATCCAGGTCACCCTGATCATTAAACTGAGTAGGATTCAAGAAAACTGATACCACAGTAACACCGTTTTCCTTAACACTACGCTTAACCAAAGAGGCATGACCCTCATGAAGCGCACCCATAGTTGGCACTAAGCCGATTTCCTTTCCCTCCTTGCGAACATTGAAAAGTTCATTCTGGAGGTCAACAATCTTATTGAATACTTTCATCGTTTAAATCTGTTTTCAGGGTGCAAAATAACAACTAATTTCTGAAATAACAAAAAAATATCATAAAAATATGCCTTTTAGGGCATTGATTTCTTTGTTTTCCCTAATTTTTTCGCTAATTTCAACTTTTTTTTGTAACTTTGCACCTAATTCGAGAAGAATAAATTAATAATTATGGCAAAGAAAGTATTATTCATCAATCAGGAGATTAATCCATACGTAGCTGAAAGCCGCATGTCTGTCATGGGAAGAGAGTTGCCTCAGAAAATGCAGGAGGCAAGTTTCGAAATTCGAACATTCATGCCAAAATGGGGCATTATCAATGAGCGACGTGGTCAACTACATGAGGTTATTCGCCTTTCTGGCATGAATCTCATTATCGACGATACGGATCATCCACTGATTATCAAGGTTGCCTCTATTCCGACAACCCGTCAGCAAATCTATTTCATCGACAACGATGATTACTTCAACAACCGCCAAATGGGTGCGGACGAAAATGGCAAGGAATACACCGATAATGGTGAGCGCGCTATTTTCTATGCAAGAGGCGTGTTGGAGACTGTCAAGAAACTACGTTGGCAGCCTGATGTAATCGTTTGTCAGGGATGGATGAGTGCTGTGGTACCTCTCTATATCAAAACTGCCTACGCAGAAGAACCTTCATTCGCAAACTCCAAGGTTATCATCTCTCTTTACAACAACAAACTGAAGGGAGAGTTGGGCACCAACTTTAAACAGTGCGTAGATTTCCGCGATGCGAAAGCAGAACTTCTGGATGGTTACAAGAACGACTTTGACTTCGTAGAACTCGGCAAACTGGCCATCGACTATTCAGATGGTGTGGTAGAAGGTGAAGAGGGAGTAAACCCTATCCTTCTGGAATATGCCAAGGAGAAAGAAAAGCCTATGCTGGGATTCACAGGCAACGACTTCGAAGAACCATATACAAACTTCATCAATGAGGTTTGTCCTGATGAAGAATAAAAGTTTATTCTGCAATATTCTGTTCCCTGTAAAGGGTTTTAAAAAACAAAAATTAGAAATGAAGTTTTTCAAATATACAGCATTGATAATGGCAGCCTTTTCCATGGTTGCCTGTGATGACACTACCGACATGATCGGTTCGTCTATCACTAATAATGTGGATAAACTCACCGTTACGGATGCGACATACAATGTAATTACCAATTCATTGGCTGCAGGATCCGTTTTAAGTAAAACAAATAATGGTATTATTGGTAAAGTAAAGGATCCTGAAACAAAAGCTTATCTGGAAGCCGACTATATGGCTCAGTTAGCTCCGCTTTCTTCATTCGACATCGATACTCTAAAATATATCAAGGATGCCAACAAAGGTGTACTCAAAGCTGATTCCTGCTTCCTCCTCGTGAGCTATCAGAGCACATACGGAGACACCCTCGCACCGATGAAGGTTACTGCATACGAAATGACCAAAGCGATGTCTGAGGACAGAAATTACTATTCTGATTACGACCCGATGGCTGAAGGATATGTGAGCAAGGACAATTTACATTCCAGCGCTACATACACCCTATCCAAATCAAAGGGCTATTTCAAGATTTATTTCAACAAGCCTTTTACGAAAAATGGGGTACAATATGACAACTATGGTACATACATCATGCAGAACTACGAGAAGCATCCAGAATACTTCAAGAGCAATTATGAGTTCATGAAGAATATCTGTCCTGGTTTCTACATCAAGCATGAAGGCGGTATCGGTAACGTAGCTGACATCTGGAATACTGAGCTCCAGTTCTACTGGACCCGAAAGAAGACCGTCAAGGCTTCTGATGGTGTAACAGACAGTACTGTTGTTTCATCCGGTTTCAACCGCTTTGATGGTACAGAAGAGGTCCTTCAGACGAATAGGATCACCAATGACCAGGACAGAATCGATGAATTGGCTGCAGATGAAAGTTGTACATATTTGAAGTCCCCTGCGGGCATCTTCACTGAAGTTACTCTCCCTGTAGAAGATATCATCAAAGGTCATGAGAAGGATACGCTGAATACAGCAACGGTTATGTTCCCAAGAATCAACAATGTGGATGAAAACAATGCATATAATTTTGATACTCCACAGACGGTTCTCTTACTGCCTAAAGACAGTTTGAAGTCTTTCTTTGAGAATGGTGATATTATAGACAATAGAACATCCTTCTACGCTACATACAATACCATCAATAAGAACACTTATACGTTCAGCAATATCAGTAACTTGATTACTGCCATGTATAAGAACAAGGGTAAGAGCGAAAATTGGAACAAGGCGGTACTCGTACCTATCACCATTACTACAGTAACAGAGAACTCATCTACCGTTATCAGTAAGATGACACACTGTATGAGTTTGACCTCTACCCGACTGGTAAAGGGAACTGATGTATATGAGACCAAAGATGGCAAGCGTGTTCCCGCAGGACCTATTCAGATCAAAGTCATCTATAGCAAGTTTAAGGAGAATTAACAAGATGGAAGACAATTTCCTGGAGCGTCATCGGGAGGACTACGAAAAGCGAAAAGCTGCATGGCTTCGCAAGAAAAAACGTTTTCCTGTGATTAAAGGCGGAAGGGCTATTCCTGAGAAACCAGAGGATGAGGCTCTATAAATGACGTAGTTTTAATAAACTCTATCATATAAAAAAGCGAAAGAAATAGGATGAGAATCTTATTTCTTTCGCTTTTTTTATAAGAACATCAACTCATTTTAACTGACAACAGTAAACTTAGCAAACTTCAACAAGAGTTGCTTACGACCAGAATTAACAAATTCTACGGTAGCCTTTGCATTCTCTCCAGAACCTTCTAATTTCACCACCGTTCCCACACCAAAACGCTGGTGTTCTATCTTGACTCCTTCCTGTAATCCTCCAAAAGAAGAATTCGTTCCGGAAACAGGTGTATCCTTCCCCATAATCCTGCGAGCAGCATTTACGGCTCTTACAGACTTGAAGTTTCCCTCATTGAGTGACGAAGATTTCGGTTCAGATCTATAACTGTCAGAACGAGGGGCAGATTTCGGTTCAGACTTATAGCCCTGAGAACTGAATGATGGCTTTGGATCCGGCATAAATTGGGATACCACAGATTTCTGTCTACGTTGACCTCTCAAAAACTCCGGTTCGTCATCATCCTGCTCCCATCTTGACCTGCGGGTTCTGGTATAATCATCCCGATCCCACGGCATTCTTCCACCATAACCACTATCCATTCCACTCGATTCACCTTCAGCCTGAATCAATCGAGAATCAATCTCATCAATGAAACGGCTTGGATTATCAAACTCCATCTTTCCATAGCGGAAACGGTTTTTGGCATTGGTCAGGACACAGCGCTTCTCTGCACGTGTAATAGCCACATAAAGCAGACGACGCTCTTCCTCCAGTTCACGTAAAGAAACTGCAGAAATAGGACTTGGGAAAATATTTTCCTCCAGACCGACAACAAAGACGGTTGGGAATTCCAGACCCTTGGCAGCATGAACAGTCATCAGAGAAACACGGGGAGCATCATCATCTCCCTTACTATCCAGGTCGGTCAACAGGGCTACATCCTGCAGATAATCAGTCAGAAATATCTCTTCTGCCCTATCCTCTTCCTTGCGTTCCTCCACAAACGTCTGCATACCACTCAAGAACTCCTCCAAGTTTTCCTGACGGGCAATATTGTCTGCGTCCTTACCGCCATTAAAGATTTCTGCACTGATACCACTTTCCTTGATAATAGCCTCACCAAGTTCATAGACATCCACCTGATTAGCTCGTTCAATAAAGCTACTGATAAGAAGACGGAATTTATCCAACTTAGTAAGCGTACCCTTGTTGACAGCTAATCCATAATGTTCGGGAGAAGAAATGATTTCCCACAAACTGACCTCCTGACTGCGGGCGCAATCTATCACCTTATTGACAGTAGTAGTTCCAATACCGCGAGTAGGATAATTGATGATACGCTTGAAAGCCTCCTCATCATCAGGATTAGCCACCAGACGGAAATAAGCAATGATATCCTTGATTTCCTTGCGCTGATAGAAACTCAATCCACCATAAATCCGGTAAGGGATACCCTGCTTGCGGAATTCTTCCTCAAAACTACGGCTCTGCGCATTCGTACGGTAAAGGATGGCAAAATCACTATACTCGCAGTCATCCATGCGCTTGAATCGCTTGATATCCTTGCTGACGATTAAAGCCTCCTCCTTATCGCTATAGGCAGGCTGGTACAGAAGCTTTTCTCCCTCTGCATTTTCACTGTACACATCCTTAGGAATCTGATTACGATTGTGCTTAATCAGACTGTTTGCGGCATTGACAATAGTTTGGGTAGAGCGGTAGTTCTGTTCCAGTTTGAAAAGTTTGGCATCATCGAAATGGCGTCTGAAATTCAGGATATTATCAATATTAGCACCACGGAAACTATAGATACTCTGCGAATCATCACCCACCGCACAGACACGCTGCTTTTCCTTACAAAGTTGCATCACGATATTCATCTGAACCTGATTGGTATCCTGATACTCATCCACAAGAATGAAATCAAAGCGGTCAGCATATTTTCTTCTGATATCCTCATGATCACGGAACAACTGGAAGGTAAGGGTAAGCAAATCATCAAAGTCCATTGCGTTAGCCTGCTTACAACGCTGAACATAAGCAGCAAAAATCTTCCCCACCTCAGGCATCTTCTCACGCAAATCACGCTGGAGGAGTTCACCATTAGCAGTATATTCATTCGGTCCCATCAACTGGTTTTTTGCCATCGAAATCTTATGATGTACGGCAGCAGGCTTGTAAATCTTATCATCCAACCCCATCTCTTTGACAATAGCCTTGAGCAAGGAGCGAGAATCGGTCTCGTCATAAATAGTGAAATTATTATTGAAGCCAAGATGAGACGCTTCTGCGCGCAAAATACGTGAAAAGATACTGTGGAATGTACCCATATACAGATGGGCAGCCAAATCGCCTCCCATCAGTCTATCAATACGTTCCCTCATCTCACGAGCTGCCTTGTTGGTAAAGGTTAAAGCCATGATATTCCAAGGTTTCAATCCCATTTCCAACAGATAAGCAATCTTGTAAGTAAGAACACGTGTTTTACCAGATCCTGCACCGGCAATCACCAGCGAAGGACCGTCTATATATTCCACAGCCTGACGCTGCGCCTCATTCAAGTCGTTCAATAAATCCATAAACTTCAAATATTATAACTATTTACCCTTATAACCACCCACTGCAGTAGAAGGGTCAAAATCCTCACCTTCTTTTGGGAAAGAAGGCACAAAACGCATTTCATGCTCTATCTGGCGTTGGCGCTTCTTCATATAAGCGCTCGGATTCTGGGAATCAAATTTTCTTGGATTAGGAAGCGTTGCCGCTATCAATGCACATTCACTTCTGAAAAGATCAGAAGCCTTTTTATTAAAATGGTATTCGGCCACAGCATCTACGCCATAGATACCATTGCCCATTTCTATACTGTTGAGATAAACCTCCATGATACGTTGCTTACTCCACATCATTTCTATCAGGAAAGTAAAATACACCTCAAAGCCCTTACGGGTCCAAGAGCGACCAGGCCAGAGAAAAACATTCTTGGCAGTCTGCTGACTGATGGTTGAGGCTCCATGAACCTTACCTCCACGGGCATTATTCTTGGCAGCATTCTCGATGGCATTAAAATCAAAACCATGATGCTTCAGAAAACGACCATCCTCGCTGGCCATTACAGCTACAGGCATATGAGGAGAGATTTTGTCCATACTTACCCAATGATGATGCAACGTAATGCTTTCACCATCAGCAACTTGCTGAAAACATCTGATAAACATCAGAGGGGTAAAATAAACCGGTAAGAAACGATATACTACAACAGCAAGAATGGTGGTACTGAAAAACAGCACCACCACCCATCTTAGAATATTTCTAATTCTTTTAAGTATCATTATTTCAATGTTCCGTTATTAGCGGCATTAACCATAGCCTGAGAAGCATAGAGGTAAACCTCTACACGACGGTTCTGAGCACAAGCTGCAGTTGTGTTGACAACTGGGTTAGAAGAGCCCAATCCCTCAACAGTCTTTACCTGATTACGTGTTACACCACAAGAAGAAAGATAGCTATAAACAGCATCAGCACGCTTCTGACTCAAAGGCAAGTTGATACCATCATTACCAGTTGCATCGGTATAACCCTGAATAGCAACCTCACAGTCAGTATTACTCTTCAATACACCAGCAAACTTAGCCAAGTCATTCTTAGCTGCGCTGCTCAATGTAGAACCATTAGTAGGGAAAAGGATACCAGAATCGAAAGTTACCTTGACAGCAGCCAAACCATTGGCATCAGTAACCTGCTCTACCTTGGCATTCTCAACAGCCTTAGCCTGCTCAGCCACCTTATCCATATGCTTACCAATCAAAGTACCAGCACCACCGCCAACTGCTGCACCAATAGCTGCACCAACGAGGGCACCTGTACCACGATGGCTATTGTTCAACAAACCACCTACGATAGCACCGAGGGCTGCACCTGCACCAGAACCTACTGCTGCACCTGTACCAGTTTTAGTCTGACAACTACCCAAAACCAACAGCATAGAAAGTGCTGCAACCGAAAATTTCATCTTATTCATATTCAAAATCTCCTATATTTTTGTTATTTAATTGCAAAGATAACTCTTTTTTCTCCATTATGGAGCTTTTTCTAATATTTTTTTGTATTTTTGCATGCAAATTTAATGGTATTTGATGAAAATGGCAAAGGGAAACACCTATTTTGGGTTGGAAAATCCCTATTGTGCACTTTTTCTGAAGGTATTTTACTCCTAAGAACGGAGCGAAGATATCTGACTATACCTATATTATAATATATTTGGAATATTAAAATTTAGAATAATAAAAATGGCTAAGGAACTTAAGAATTTGACCAAGCGTGCTGACAATTACAGTCAGTGGTATAATGACTTGGTAGTAAAAGCTGACCTCGCTGAGTTGTCACCTGTACGTGGTTGTATGATTATCAAACCATACGGTTACGCTATCTGGGAGAAGATGCAG
>ERZ1031897.459-NODE-459-length-14970-cov-8.186457_pt1 | contig 14970 bp, 9 predicted proteins | sample MGYA00517881_ERZ1031897 | MGnify/ENA primary metagenome ERZ1031897 (study PRJEB33719, sample SAMN04261280) | wastewater metagenome | biome: rural village; feature: human; material: feces | host: Homo sapiens | place: El Salvador | collected 2013-01-07 ... | reverse complement strand
CATTCTCTCCCTTGCCGTAAACGGGCAACGGTTTTCCTGCGAGGATATTGTTGATGATGAGCGGAATCAGCTTCTCCGGGAACTGGTAAGGGCCATAGTTGTTTGAGCAACGCGTGATGCTCACCGGCATGTGGTAAGTGTCGCGATAGGCACAAACAAAGTGGTCGGCCGATGTTTTTGATGCACTGTAGGGGCTGTGCGGACAAAGCGGCGTGTCCTCGGTAAAGAAGCCCTCTGCCCCAAGTGAGCCATACACCTCGTCGGTTGACACCTGATGGTAGCGCACACCCGGGCGCCACGTGGGATAACCCTGTTCGTCGCGACCCATCACCCATGCTGCACGTGCTGCATCAAGCAAATTCTGTGTGCCAAGGATATTGGTGTTGAGGAAGAGCTGCGGGTTCTCGATACTGCGGTCTACGTGGCTTTCGGCTGCAAAATTCACTACCACATCAAAGCGGTATTCGGCAAAGAGGCGGTCAAGCAGCCCGCGGTCGCAAATATCACCCTTTACAAAATAGCAGCGTTCATTGTCAATGTCACCGGCAATGGTACCGAGATAGCCCGCATAAGTAAGCAAGTCGAGCACCACCACACGAATGTCATCATGCTTGGCCAAGATGTATTTCAAGTAATTGGCACCGATAAAGCCTGCGGCACCTGTCACCAAATAGGTTTTCATAAAATATGTATATGGTATATTCTGTTATTATTCAAACTGTCACGCTTGCGCTGTTCACTGTGCATAGTGTGCACTAACCTGGTTTGTCAAGTCAATGAACTCCTGCACCGATAATTGCTCAGGGCGGCGGGTGAGCAGCGGCTGAGCCAAAAACGCCGTGTGGTCGGGGGCGGCAACCCCGGGACGCTGGTCGAGCTCATGAAGTAGTGGTTTGATTGAGCCACGCATCATTTTGCGGCGTTGGTTGAAAGTGGTTTTAACCACCCGCCGCAACAACTGCTCGTCGCAATCGGGAGCCGTAACCTGGTTACGCGTCATGCGCACCACAGCGCTGCGCACCTTGGGAGGCGGATTAAACACCCCAGGCTCGACAGTGAACAAATAGTCCACATCGTAGTACAGCTGCACCAGCACGCTCAATATGCCGTATGCCTTGCAGCCCGGTTTGGCGGCCAAACGCTCAGCCACCTCCTTCTGTATCATGCCCGTGCAGCAAGGAATGAGGTGCCGGTAGTCGAGCATTTTGAAGAATATCTGGCTACTGATGTTGTAGGGATAATTGCCAGTGAGCACAAACGGACGGCCGTCGAAGGTGTGGTCGAGGTGCATTTTCAAAAAGTCGTCCTCGATGATGTTGTCCTCAAGTTCAGGAAAGTGTTCGCGTAAGTAGGCCACACTCTCAAAATCAATCTCCACGACCTTAAATTCTCGTTTTTTGGGAATGATGAACTGCGTCATCACGCCCATGCCGGGCCCAACCTCAAGAATGGGTATGTCAGGACACGCATCTACTGTGTCGGCAATGGCCTGCGCGGTAGGCAGGTGGGTCAAGAAGTGCTGACCAAGAAATTTTTTAGGACGTACAGACTTCATCTGATATATTTTTTCTACTTTTGCATAATAGTGCAATGCACACTGGCATCTGCCTGAAGCATCATTGCCCATCATGATATAACGCTGCAAAGGTAAGCATTTTATTTGAATGTAAACTGCCTTTAGTGCCGCAACTCACTACTTAACAATGAAGCATCTGCTAAAAATCATACTGCAAATATCACTGCCATTTGTGCTCGGTTTCGGCATATTGTGGTGGATGTACCGCGCCACCGACTGGCACGAGTTCATGCAGTGCGTGACGCATGACATGAATTGGGGGTGGATGCTGCTGTCATTAGCCTTTGGCATTTTGCCACAAATGGCACGCGCCTGGCGATGGAGAATGGCCCTTGCCCCGCTTGGCGAGCATGCCCGCCGCACCTCCTGCACCGACGCCATCTTCATGTCATACGCTGCCAGCTTGGTCATTCCGCGTGTGGGCGAAGTAACCCGTTGTGGCACGCTCAAAAAGTGTGACGGCATATCGTTCACCAAATCGCTCGGCACGGTGGTTACCGAAAGGCTTGTCGACTCGTTGCTTATGCTCATCTTCACGGGCGTGGCATTCTTGTCGCAGTTGCCCAAGTTCTTGGAATTCTTGTGCAAGACGGGCACCAACCTCAACGACATTCTGCACCGCTTTACCGGCACCGGCTACATTGTCACACTCATCTGCATCTGCGCTGCAGTCATTGCCACATTGGTGGCAGTACGCCGCTTTGCCGTGTTCAAAAAAGGGCGCGACATGCTGCACGAGGTGTGGGAGGGCGTCCTGTCGCTGCGCAAGGTGCACAACTTGCCTTTATATTTGTTTTACAGCCTGCTGATATGGGTTGGCTATTTTCTGCACTTCTACATCGCATTTTTCTGTTTCGACTTTACCTCCTCATTATCTGTTGGGGCGGCATTTCTCATATTTTGTGTTGGCACCTTTGCCGTGCTTGTGCCCACTCCCAACGGAGCGGGCCCCTGGCATTTTGCTGTAAAAACCATGCTGGTGCTTTACGGGGTGGCCGAGCCGCAAGCAGTCATGTTTGCCCTGGTGGTACACACCATACAAACGGCACTTGTCGTACTGCTCGGCGCATTTGGTTGGGCAAGGGTCAACTATCGTAAAAAACTTTCTTAATACATAAACATCATGAGCGAAATTGCTAACCTGCAACCGCAGGCCATTTGGAAAAACTTTGATTTGCTTACGCAGGTGCCCCGTCCCTCGGGCCACCTCGAAAAGGTTCAAAAATTCTTGCTCGACTGGGCTGCCAGCAAAGGCGTAAAAGCCTTTAAGGACGAGGCCGGCAACATCATTATGCGCAAGCCTGCCTCTGCTGGCATGGAAAACCGCAAAATGGTTACACTGCAAGGCCACATGGACATGGTGCCACAAAAGACCAAGGATTCGACCCATAACTTTGAGACCGACCCCATACAGACCTATATTGATGGCGACTGGGTTAAGGCCAAAGGCACCACATTGGGTTCAGACGACGGTATGGCTGTAGCCACCATCATGGCTGTGATGGAGGACGACACACTGAAGCATGGCCCCGTCGAAGCTTTCATCACTGCCGACGAAGAGACTACCATGTATGGCGTCAACCACATGAAGGCCGACGTAATTGAAGGCGACATATTGCTCAACCTTGACGACGAAACCGAAGGCGAAATGATTATCGGCTCTGCTGGTGGTGTTAACATGACTGCCACACTGGAGTACAAGCCTCAAGAGGTTGACACCAACGATGCCGCTGTAAAGGTAACACTTCACAAGCTGTTTGGCGGACACTCTGGCCTCGAAATCAACGAGGGCCGCTGCAACGCCAACAAAGCCATGGCACGCCTCGTGCAGGACGCCATTGCCAACTTTGAAGCTTGCTTGGCTGAGTGGAAGGGCGGCAATATGCGCAACGCCATTCCAAGCTCTGCCGAAGTTGTGCTCACACTGCCTAAGGAGAATGTGGAGGCTTTCAAAGAGGTTGTGGCCGAATGGCGCCAGACCTTCAAAGACGAGTACGAGCCTGTTGAGCAAACACTCGAACTGGACGTTGAGGACGTGGCTTTGCCTGCCTACATCGTACCGGCCGAAATCCAGGACAACCTGGTCGATGCGCTTTGCGCCGTACACAATGGTGTTTACCGCATGATACCTTACAACAAGGAGGTTGTCGAGACATCGTCTAACCTCGCCATCGTCGAGATTGGCGAAGGCCACACCAAATTCCTCATCCTTATCCGCTCATCACGCGACTCTATGCGCGAATGCTGCGTCGAAACACTCGAAAGCTGCTTCTCAATGGCCGGCATGAAGGTGGAAACCGATGGCGAATACCCTGCATGGCAGCCTAACCCTAAGAGCGAGATTGTAGAACTCATGAAGGGCATCTACCACGAGCTCTTCAACGAGGAGAGCAACGTGACAGTTGTTCACGCCGGACTCGAATGTGGCGTAATTGGTGCCTTGCGTCCTAACATGGATTTGGTCAGCTTCGGTCCCACGCTGCGCTCACCGCACACGCCCAACGAGCGTTGCAACATTCCGAGCGTGGAGAAGTACTGGAAATTTGTGAAGACCATTCTCGAACGCGTGCCTGAAAAGTAACACACAACAGACTACTGCAACAATAGGGGCAATCAATCTCATGCTATGATTGTCCCTATTGCTGTTTTAGCCATTTTACCCCACAGCAAATGCAATACTTAGAATTTACCTTTACCACCCGGCCGGCCACCGAAGCTGTGCAGGACGTGTTGTCGGCCGTATTGGCTGAAATAGGTTTTGACAGTTTTGTACATACCGACGAACTCGACCGCCCCGCCGTGGCACATTGCGCCAATCCCGAGGACCCTACCCTTGAGGAGAAACTGGACGAGGACCACTTTCAGTGCTACATTCAGAAGGCCCTCTTCGACCAAACCGCCCTCGACCAAACACTGGCAGCATTTCCCCTGCCCGATGTTGAAATAACCTACACCATGCAGGAGGCCGAAGACAAGGACTGGAACGAGGAATGGGAGAAGAACTATTTCAAGCCCCTCGTTGTCGACGGACGTTGTGTGATAGCCAGCACATTCCACACCGACGTGCCCAAGGCCGAATACAGCATCACCATCAATCCGCAAATGTCGTTTGGCACAGGCCATCATGCCACTACCTCGCAAATGATAAGCCGTTTGCTCAACGACGACATCACGGGGCTCGAAGTGCTCGACATGGGTTGCGGCACCAGCATATTGGCCATCTTGGCACGTATGCGCGGAGCCAAACACTGCCTAGGCATTGATGTGGACGAGTGGTGTGTCAAAAATTCGCGCGAGAACATTGGCCTCAACCATCTTGACCACATCGATGTGGAGCTGGGCGATGCCTCATCGTTGGCTGACAAGGGCCCGTTCGACCTTGTCATTGCCAACATCAATTTGGGCATTCTGCTTAACGACCTTAAATATTACGTGCCACGCATGAAACAGGGTGGCTTTATCTACATGAGCGGTTTCTACGACACTGACATTCCGCAACTCGTAGCCGAAGCACAGAAGCAGGGCCTCACCCTTGTTGACGAGCATGTGCTCGATGGCTGGGCTTGCCTGAAACTGCAGAAGTAATATTAATAGTTTACAAGTTGACAAGTTGACAAGTTAACGGGTTAACGGTGCACACATATAATATTAGTGTCGCCCATTAAGAAGTTGCAATCTTCTTAATGGGCGACACTTTTTGTGTGCCAACACACAACGCTTAGTGCGCAGTGAGTTTCACCTCTCCCGCCCTACCACAAAATTCGGGCGCATACACGCAACTGACTGTGGCAACACCTGTGGCAAATTGGCCGGTGCGGTCAACGAACAGTTCCTCTGCAAGCTGGTGGGTGCCTTTGCGCACTTTCTCTACAAAGTAGTCGGTAGTGGCATCGTGCACAGCGCGGTATGCAGGCAGTGCCATGTTCCAGACATACCCCGACAGAGGCTGGGCCGGTTGCAAACAAGCCGGACGCGAGGCCGTGAGCGTCACAAAATCGTAGTCGCGGTCTGCCGTAAGGGTAAATACCTGGCGCACCCGGTCGCCCTTGGCCAACGTGGTCGTTCCATTCACAGCAACCCATTCGCCAGCCCGTTTCACCTCGAAATTGCGGGTCAGCAGCAAGCCCTTTCCCTCGGTTGGCACACGCGATGCCGGGGCTGAGAAAGTGGCATACACACTACCCCACGACAAACCGTCTGTGCGCTTGTCCAGTCTGACAGTCGTGGCACCGGTAGCCGAAGCGTCAGTGTAAGTTTGCTTGAAATATCCAACCGTTTGTGGCATACTGCTCTGGCTCTTGGCATTAAAGCCCACCACCTTGTTGTGGTTATAGAGCGTGTAATACACTGGAGTCTTTTCGGCCAAAGGCATCACACCTTGCTGTTTGCCACCCGTGGCAAGCAACGCATACACCGCATCAGCCGAGGCGCGCGAGGTTTCCCACATCTGCGTACGCTTGGCCTGCAACAGCCACAAGCGCATTTCGTCCGCCGCCTTATCATGGCCCAAGGTGTGCAGCGCCTCAATAGCCATACACTGGGTAGGAATGCGGTATGAGCGCCACGACCACTCAGCGCGTGGTGTGTCAAACCAGCGTCCCATGTTTTCCTTCGTCACCGTATGCTCCAACAAGCTTTTCAGTGCCAATTCGGCCTCAGCCTTTTTGCCATAACGGGCCATCACCTGCACCGCCACCGCCTTGCCATACATGGTAAGCTCCTTGTTCAGCAAAGTGGCACGCGCCACAAGGTACGACGCATTGTCGTCAAGTTTGTCACCCGTCAGAGTGAGCAAATACAAATAGCGCATAGCCAGTTCACCTGGCACCACCTTGTGCCCGGTTTCCTTTTCCACACGTTTCATTTCGCGTGCCACACCAGCCATATATTGCTTGAGCCAATCCATGGCCTGTGCCAACTGCCTGTGCCCTTGTTGGCAACTCGTCAAGTTTTCCACACGTGCCAGCAGCGTGGCCACCTCCACCGTAGTATAGGCATTGCCGCCCATGCCGGGATACCAGCTGTAAGCACCATCGGCCTGCTGCAGAGTCTTCAGTTTGTCAATGGCTGTGGCCATACGTGCAGCCGTCAACTCCGCATCAAACATTTGGCGCAGAGCCTCGGCGCGCTCCTGTTCGGCAGTGCCTTGTTGCAACCACGGCGTAAGGTCGGTCAGGCCCTCAGCCTTCAGTTTGGCCAGCGCATCAAGTTCTGCCGTGCTGCTGCCCGAGGCCAAAGCCTTGATTTCGGGATTATCGCGCACCACTTGCTGCCCAATGGCCATGGCATAAAAACGGGTGGCCCAATCGTTGGCACTGATGCAGCCATCGGTGCCCTGCAGTGCGGGCAGTGCCGTCACGGCGTACCATGTGGGATTAGACGACACCTCCACACTCAACGCGCGGTGACTGGCCCCCTCCACATTAAACAAGGTGTCGGTGCGCAATGTCAGCACCCCGGCCTTGGTTTGTGAAAAAGGCAATGTGCGTGTCACCTGCACCTCGTTGGTCAGCACGGGCAGGTAGTGCTCCTCGCCATCGGCAAAGTCCTTACCTTGGGCCATGGCACGGCACACCATCACCCCCTCGTTACCCTTGGCTTGATAGGGGAAAGTGTACACCCGGCTTTCACCCGGCGCCAACGTCACCTTGGCATCGGCCTTGTGATGCAGCTGGCCGTTCACCGCATCACCAAGCGTCAGGGTGAGCGTGGCCGACACGGCCTTGTCCGACAAGTTGGTCACCTTCACGGGCAAGTCGGTCGTGTCGCCCTGGCGCAAAAAGCGCGGCAAGGCGGGTTCTACCATAAAGTCCTTGCGCGCCACCACCGTGGTGTCAAGCCGTCCGTGGTTCATGTTACGGTCGTGGGCCAATGCCGCAAAGTTCCACTGCGTCATACTTTCGGGCAGGGTGAATGCCATCACCACCTCGCCCTTGCTGTTGGTGCGCAGCGCCGGACGGAAATAAGCTGTTTCGGCAAAGTTGGTGCGTGGCGCAGCCGTTTGCAACGGTTGCGGTGCACCGCCAGCCGCTTCTTTCTTTTGATTGCTGCTTGCACTTTCAGCCGCGCCCGCATCGTACATATCCGTGGCCACATTGGCCTTGGCCAACATCATCATAGGTTTGTCCACCTCTAACGCGGCCATGGTGCGCATACGGCCTGAAACGCGCAGACCATCACAACCTAAAACACGACCCTCTAACGCGGCCATGGTGCGCATACGGCGGGGGCGAATGCCCGCCAACTCGTACACGCGCTCATAATTGAACAAATCGTTGCGCCAACGGCTATACTGCACATCGGGCACTGACAGGCGTTTGTAGTCATACACCCCATACAATGCCAGACCGTGCACAGTCCAGTTTGTCTGCCACAAGGGTGACGGCAAATTGCGATAAAAGTTGACGGCATAGTCAGCCCAAGTGTTTTTGACCAACGCGTCGAGCGAGGCATCGTAAAGGCAGGCCATCATTTGCGCATCGGCCGGTGTGCCGTCGGGACGGGTTATCTGCACGCGCCACTCCTCTTGCTGTCCGGGTGTCAAACGCGAACGGAACGAGGTCCAATGCAGCAGCAAGCGCTTGTCGGGTTTAGGTTTTTCCACACTGACACTTTCCTCATAGAGTTGTCCGTGGCGCACCATGGCCAGACACAACACGGCACCATCGCCATACGCCTCTTTATAGTCGAAGGTCAGATGCAACAGTTCGTTGTTGAGCATGATGCGGCGACTCTCCACCACCCGCTTGCCTGCCACTACATCGTAAAACAAGCAAGCGTCCTTTTCGGTGGACCCTACCACCATGCGTGCCGCCGCACCATCGTTGGCCGTTTCTTTATAAAAGAAGAAGGGCTGGTTGGCCACCACGGGGGTGGTGTCGGTGTCGCGCAACAGGGTAAAGGTCACCGTGTCGGCCGCAGCCTCAGCTGTTTGCACACTCAGCGTGTACTGTGCCGAAGGCAACTGCGCCAGCTGGCTGATGGCAAGCGGTTCGTTGGTATCGAACACACCGCGGGCCACCTCTTCCCCACCCTTGCGCAGTACGAATGTACCCTTTGCGGCCATATTCTCGCCTTGCGCGTTGAGCTGACGTATGCCGAATGTGGGCAGCGCAGCACCCTGGCGGCGGTAAATGGTTTGCGGCGCACTCACCTCGAGCCAGGCCTTGCGTGTGGCCACATTCAGCGTGGCCGAACCTTGTGCGGTCTCGCCATTGGGGGCTGTCACGGTGTAGTCCACCACATAAGCATAGCGGTTGTAACGCGGCAAGGCGGCATCGGCTTCATTTTCAGGACTTTCGAGCAACACGGGCAATTTGAAACGTCCCTCGGCATCGGTAGTGGTCTCACCGCTTTGCGGCGCCATCTCGTCATCGTTGTAAAAGAACCATGCTGTGCGGCGCACAGTGTACTGCACCCGGGCATCGGCCACTGCCACCCCGCTGTAGGTTTTGGCCTCGCCCTCCACCGTCACACTGTCGCCTAAGGCATAGGCTGTCTTGACAGGCTGCGTGGTGGCCGTAAAAGTTGGACGTTTATACGCCTCCACTCTGAAATAGTTGCGCCCCGACACACTGCGACTGTCCACGCTTATGCTGAAGCGTCCCGGCAGACAGGTTTGCGGCAGGGCAAACTCGCCACTCGCTGTGCCAAAGGCATCGGTCTGCACCAACAGGGTGTCCACCACCTTGCCGTTGGCATTACGCAGTGTGGCCTTCAGTTGCAAGGCGGGCCGCACCCGGTGCACATCGCCCTCACGGGTGAAAGCCACTGCCGAAAAAGCCACCTTTTGGCCCGGTCGGTAAATGGCGCGGTCGGTATATAGCTGCACACGCGTTTCGGCCCACTGCCGCTGGGTGTCATAATAGCGTATGTTGTTAATGTTGAACAACGGCGATGCGGCATCGGTGGCTGTGGTGGCGGCATAAAGCGTAGCATCATAGCGGTTGACGTCGGTTTGCAAACTTACGTTGCCTTCGGCATCGGTGGCATACGTCCTTATCTGCCGCAACTTGTTGCTGCGGTTGTCGTAACGGTAGGCGGTCAGCTGCACCCCCGTCACGGGGCGCCCCGTTTGGCTGTCTACCATGGTGATGCGGGTTTTGCCCCCTGGCGTGGCAAAGCGCACGGCGCTCAAACTGCTCACCGCCATGGTGCTACCCTCAAGCACCTTGCCATCGCCCACAAGCTCTACATAATAAACGCCCGGCACATTGGGCACTTCAAACCTCACGCTGTCGGTGCGCCAGGCATAGGGGGCGGTTTGCCCGGTCAGTTGCAGCCGCGTTATGGTGCAAGCGCCACTGCCGGCCTTCTTGGCCAAAGCCTTCAGCGCATCGTTATCGGCAGCATGCAGTTCTGCAGCCGATTTTGGCAAACGTGTCACCCGCAGTTCGGCCTCACGCAAATGCCGTGTTCTGAAAGCGAGCGCCAACTGGCTGCCGGGGTAGCACACGTGCTGCAATCCGTCGGCATACACGGCCGGGGCGGTCATGCGCGCCACAAAATTGCGCAATTCGTTGGCCGCAGTGCCTTTCTTGCTGAGGCTGATACCTCTCTCGGCCTGCGCCACCAGCACACTGTCGTTGTGTGCAGCATACGGTCCGTCTTCCTGCACATAGTTTGCTTGCAGGGCCACCATGGCTTCATAAATCTTGACACAACTGCCTGCACCAACATATTCGTCTGTCAGCTGGCACAAAGCTTCATAGTATGCGTTGTGCTCTATGCGACCCTTCACACTGGCATTTTCGTAACGCTGTTCCAGTGCTCGCAGCGACAGCAGCAGGGCGGCATCGTTGGCATGGCGTGCCTTGTAGAAGGCAGCTATTTTCTCAGTCCACGCCAGTTTATTGCCTTGTTTTGTCACGCCGCTCTCACAATAGTCGTTTAACACCACGTGCAACAAGTCGTTGTGGTAGCAAGCGCTGCCCTCGTGTTTAGTAAACAAGGGCAAATAGTTATCCACCCGCGCATCGGCCAGTGCGTCGGGATTGGCCAACGATGCCTCATAGTGTGCCTTGGCCCGCTGTTGCAAGGCATCATACGCCAAGGCTTTCCCGTCAATCACAAGCACTTGCCCGTAGTTGGTTCCTTCATAGCATTTGGCCAACGCCACGTGCCACAGGGCTTGCATGGCGGGCTTTGTTTCGACCGCCAGAGCAGCCTCCATGCGCTGCAACCATGGTGCCACACTATCGGCCGACAATTCGGCACCGAGCATACGCTGCGTGAGCATCACGCGCAGCAGTTGCGCGTCGTTGCCCTCAGCCACAGCCTTTTGCTGTATTTTGTTCACCACCTCAATGGCCGATTTGGGCAGGTCGTTATCCACGTGTGCCTTGGCCTCCTGCCACAGTTTGTCATAACTCTGTGCCGAGGCGCCCATGCTTATGCCAAAGGCGGCTATTAGTGTTGCTATCTTATTCATAGGGTGTGTTGTTGTCAATTATTCTATGTTATACCGTTGGCTGATCTTGGGGTTAATGGGGTAACAAGCAAACTTGCTTGTGCATTATGCCGAGCCTCAACCTATGCAAATATAAACAATCCATGCACAACATTCCTTTCCGCTGTCGTTAAAAAATCAAACCCAACCGTGGCACCATTCTATGCGTGTACCCCGAATATGCACAGGCATACGCCAACCACCCAATATGGAGCCTCTGCACCATCAAGGGCATTGACGGCAGCGACGTGGAAGTAACCTACCCCGTCGCAGGAATTTACAATGCCGAGAAAGAGACTGTCACTGACATGAACACCAAGGGGGACACCATCTACACACCATCGGGCCAACGCATCACGCAGCTGCAACACGGTGTGAACATTATACGCACGCAACAAGGCAAGGCGATCAAGGTTCTGAAATGAGTGTGCACGCACTGACCTAAAAACCACTCGTGCACTCCCCATACAGACTTTTGCAGCATTTTGTCTGCACGCTGCACTTTTGTGCATAACACATTGATAATCATAATAAAAAGTAGTGTAGACAGCGTTCACAACTGTCTGCACTACTTTTGTTTTTTGTCTGCACGGGTGCAACACTTGTCTACACAGGTTCGTCGTTGTCTGCACTCATGGCCTGACGGCGTGTGCCAATGGCGTTTTACGATATAGGGGGAGCGGAATTTGAGTTTATCCGACGCGGTTTTCTGTCTGCCGTAACAGATATTACGGCCTGTCGTAACAGAACGGGCGACCTCATGCGTGCAGGTAGTGCAGATGGTAGTGCAGGTTGTTTTGGGAGTTGTCTACACTGCGTATTAAGCTGATTATCAACGTAATTACAGCCAAAAGTGCAGAGTGCAGACAGTTTTACAAAACATAAAATGCGTGTACACGCGCGAGCTGAAATGCACAAAATGTAATGCGTGTTCGTGCACCGCACGGCAAGGCGCTGCTGCCACTCAAACACCCGTGGCGCACCACAACACTTGACAGACTGCTGCAAACCTTGATGCAAGGGCAAACCATTTTTAGCAAAATAGCCGCACACTTTTGGCATAAGTGTGCGAGGTTTTCCGTATCTTTGCACCCAAAACAGGACCCGTTGGCAGAATTATGGGTTAACTCAAGTTTCGGATTTAGTCCGCTCTTATTAAATCCGAAACCTCAGTGGGCTAACATTCGGCCAACGCGCAAAATATCATGTGCAGGCACCGCCTGCACCTTCACACATCAAACATTATGAGTGAACAACTGAAAAAGATTAAACAGCTCGTTGAGCTTCGCCAAAAGGCCCGCCTCGGTGGCGGCGAGAAGGCTATTGAAAAACAACATGCCAAAGGCAAGGCCACGGCTCGCGAACGCATCGAACTCTTGCTCGACAAGGGTTCTTTCGAAGAAATGGATATGTTCAAGCTCCACCGTTGCCACAACTTCGGCATGGAGAAGAAACAATTTTTGGGCGACGGTGTGGTAGCCGGCAGCGGTACCATCAATGGCCGTTTGGTATATGTGTTTGCACAGGATTTCACCGTTAACGGTGGTTCTCTGTCTGAAACCATGGCTCAGAAAATATGCAAGGTGATGGACCAGAGTATGAAAATGGGGGCACCCTGCATCGGTTTGAACGACTCGGGTGGCGCCCGCATTCAGGAGGGTATCAACGCCTTGGCCGGCTTTGGCGAGATATTCCAGCGCAACATCGAGGCTTCGGGTGTAGTACCCCAAATTTCGGGTATCTGCGGCCCTTGCGCCGGTGGTGCCGTTTACTCACCTGCACTGACCGACTTTGTGGTTATGCTCGAAGGCATCAGCTACATGTTCTTGACCGGCCCCAAGGTGGTTAAGACGGTAACTGGCGAGGACGTGACCCAGGAGGACCTTGGCGGTGCCGCCGTTCACTCTACCAAGAGTGGTGTGTGCCACTTTACTGCCAAGACTGAGGAGGAGTTTGCCGGCATTATCCGCAAATTGCTCTCATTCATTCCGCAAAACAACATGGAGCGTGCACCACGCATTGAATGCACCGACCCCATCGACCGCAAAGAGGACTTGCTGAACGAAATCATACCCGACAACCCCAACATGGCTTACGACATGTACAAGGTTATTGGTGCTGTGGTGGACAATGGCGAATTTATGGAGGTGCACCGCAACTTTGCACGCAACATCATTATCGGTTTTGCCCGTTTCAATGGTCAGAGCGTGGGCGTGGTGGCTAACCAACCCAGCGTTTATGCCGGTGTGCTCGACTGCAACGCATCGCGCAAGGCTGCCCGTTTTGTACGTTTCTGCGACTGCTTCAACATTCCTATCGTGTCGTTGGTTGACGTGCCGGGCTTCTTGCCGGGTACAGGTCAGGAGTACAACGCGGTGATTGACCATGGTGCAAAACTGCTCTACGCTTATGGCGAAGCTACTGTGCCCAAGGTGACTGTGACTCTGCGCAAGAGCTATGGTGGTTCACACATTGTGATGGGTTGCAAGCAGCTCAAGGCTGACTTGAACTATGCTTGGCCTTCAGCCGAGATTGCCGTAATGGGTGCTTCGGGTGCCGTAGCCATTCTCGATGGCAAAGAGGCTAAGACGAAAGAGGACCCCAAGGCTTTCCTTGCCGAGAAGGAGAAGGAGTACAACGACCTCTTTACCAACCCGTACAAGGCTGCCGAATATGGCTACGTGGACGATGTGATCGAACCGCGTAACACACGTTTCCGCATCTGCCGCGCACTCGCACAGCTTGAAAACAAACGCGAAACTCGCCCGGCCAAGAAGCACGGCAATATTCCATTATAATAATATGCTAATGTCACGCGTTGGCGGAATTAGCAAACAGGGTGACAGGTTGACAAGCTAACAGGGTGACAGGTAAGTTTGCCAAGTTATATAAGCTGCTTACCTGTTAACCAGTCAACTCGTTAACCCGTTAACCCCAAAATGCACCAACGGTACGCATCGGCACATTAACCCATTGGCAAATTAAATTGCAATGAAGACTTTTCAATATAAATTAGGTGAGCAGACCATCACTATCCGCCTGGACGAGAAGCAAGGCACCATAGCCGACTTTTTGGTTGATGGCTACCACACCAAACCCACCGAGGCCGAAATGCCGGCTTACGCCGCTGCCATCTCGCTCGCACTCATTGAGCACGAAGTGGAGATTGTACACGACGACGAACCGGGTATTATCACTGTAAAAAATCATCGCACAAACTGGAATAACCCAGCCGAACTGATGACTCAAATCTAAACATAGCGCAATATTTAGCAATGAAACAATACAAATATACCATCAACGGTGCTCAGTTCGACGTGACCATCGACAGCATCGTAGGCTCGAAAGCTAAAGTCGAAGTGAACGGCATTCCTTTCGAGGTTGAAATGCAAGGCTCGTCTCTCGTTGAGGAGGCTCTGCCCACTGTAAGCACCGAGGCTGCTGCCGCTCCTGCCGCACCCGCTGCTGCACCGGCTGCCGAACCGGCTGCTCCTGCTGCCGCCAAGAGCGGTCCTGGCGCTGGCGCTCCCGTCAAAGCTCCGCTGCCTGGCGTTGTAACCAAAATATTGGTGAAGGAAGGCCAGGGCGTGAAGAAGGGCGAGACTGTACTCGTGCTCGAGGCTATGAAAATGGAAAACAACATTACAGCCGAGGCTGACGGTACTGTGACCGGCATCTGCGTTAGCGCTGGCGACAGCGTGATGGAGGGTACCACACTGATTACTATTGGCTAACACACTGGTGTATCAACTATTTTTGATCACCGGCTTTGCATAGCTGCTTATAAAACTTCGGCGGACGATATGCTTGTTGAGCATCGTCCGCCGAAGTTTGTTTTTTACCTTGCTTTGTCAAATATTGCAGTCCAGTAAAACCACTCTGATATTATATCTCACGGATCGCACCGATTGCACGGATTCTTTCGCTCATGCAACGTGCTTTAGCA
>ERZ1031897.458-NODE-458-length-14995-cov-22.653079_pt1 | contig 14995 bp, 10 predicted proteins | sample MGYA00517881_ERZ1031897 | MGnify/ENA primary metagenome ERZ1031897 (study PRJEB33719, sample SAMN04261280) | wastewater metagenome | biome: rural village; feature: human; material: feces | host: Homo sapiens | place: El Salvador | collected 2013-01-07 ... | reverse complement strand
TTATTCACTTATAATCAGAGAGTTAAATGCATTGGTGATAGATGTGGCAATAAAAACAGAAAAACATTTTCGTACAATAATCATACTTCATCACAACTATTGTTCTCCATTCTGTCTTCTCTTTCTTTTTGCAATCTTACCCAAAGCATTGATAGAATCCAGATAATCTTCCTCTACTTTGGTCAAGGTTTTAACCTGATACTTTCTATATTCTGCCAAAGCCTTATCCATAGCCTCCTGATGGCTGATGCTACCAGAACCTTTCAGCAATGGACGTCCTGTAGATTGCAGGATGGTATCGAGCTGTTTCACGTAGTCCATCATATAGACAGGACGATGTTCCAGAGCCATGATTTCTGCAAAATCGAAATATCCGGAAACAAGATTGTTGAGAATCTTCAGTTCGTTTTTATCCAGATAATTTTTGGCTATCTTTATATCCTTGATGGCAGGTAATTCCCCTTCAAAAGTTTTCAAACCCATAAATGGCTGTTCTGCATCAGCTCGTTCATAGATGACCTCAGCAGCAGTATGTCCATGGGCGGCATAATGCAATTTGTTCTGCACTATCTTGAAGAATAGCTTCGAGGCATCAGTCCGTGGATCATAGTCAACACTTGTAGCATAGATATCGAGAACCTGACGATAAAGTACTTTCTCTGAAGAGCGAATATCACGAATGCGGTCTAGCAGTTCTTTCCAGTAACTGCCGCCACCCATTTTCTTGAGTCGCTCATCATCCATTGTAAATCCCTTCACAATATATTCATGGAGTCGCTCTGTAGCCCACTGGCGGAAGCGTGTACCTTGAATAGATTTTACACGATATCCCACAGAGATAATAACATCAAGATTGTAGTATTTTACCTCTTTACTCTGTGTTTTCCCCTCTAAAGCACCATGTTGAGTGGTCTGTCGGAATTTCCGACAAACCACTTTTTCGTCCAATTCTCCTTCTTTGAAAATATTGGAAATATGTTCACTAATTGTAGCACGACCTTTATTGAATAATTGCGCAATTTGCTCAATATTCAACCACACGGTTTTATTCTCCAATCTTACGTCAAGTTTTACACCTTCATCAGATTGGTAAATGATCATTTCGCCCAAATCCGTCTGCACTTCATCCTCCCATTTATATCCGCAATCCATACAGAGATGAATCATCCCTTCAGATTGCACATTCTGCGAGTTGCATTTCGGGCAAGTTATCTTATTATTATTTGCTTCCATCACTTTCTTGATTTTTATTCATGCCGATGCCGAGCTGAATTATCTATGAGAACACCGTAAAGGCGAGGCGGTCAAACTCCGGGTCACTTTTCAGTAACAGTTCTCTATCTTCCATTCTTTACGAAACATTGTATTTGGGTACAAATTTATAGATTTTCTCTGATATTCCACTCTATTTCGGAGTTAAATAAAGAAAAATTGCCCGATTTCGCTAAAAACTTTACTGATGTTGGAAGAAGAATTGGGAAAAGTAGGAATAAACTTCTTTTTACTTTACCATTTGCATGTATTGGCAATTGTGCCGAAATCATGAACTTCATTATGCGAACTCATCCACTTCATTTCACGACTTCATCCACTTCATTTCACGACTTCATCTACTTCATTTCACGACTTCATCTACTTCATTGAGTTGACACATACGGCTGCGGTGGCTGAAGGAGACGAATGAGTTAGCTGAATGAGACGACTGAGTTAGCAGAACGAGACGACTGAGTTGGCAGAATGAGACGGCTGCATTAGCTGAAGGAGTCGAATGCAGTGACCGAAGGAGACGAATGCGATAGCTGAAGGAGTCGAATGCAGTGACCGGAGGAGACGAATGCGATAGCTGAAGGAGTCGAATGCAGTGACCGGAGGAGACGAATGCTGTGGCAGGAGGAGACACATTCTGAACACTTATAACTAGAGATTGCGGTATAATACTAAAGCTATCAGTACTTCTGAATTAATTCCATAAAGGTACGATTAGATTAGAACTTTGTCCGGAATTAACTCAATACATATTGTCTATATTTCAATTCCATAAAGGTACAATTAGAACTCTATCTTGTCTTTAGTGTCTTGGTTCATTTTTTCTATTTCAATTCCATAAAGGTACAATTAGAACTAAATGTCTGCGTATTCCGGAATCGCGTCGAAGCAATTTCAATTCCATAAAGGTACAATTAGAACAGACCTCAAGAAGACCTACCACGACATTATGCCAATTTCAATTCCATAAAGGTACAATTAGAACCTGCAGCAGAACATCTACTTTGCCAATCTGATGAAATTTCAATTCCATAAAGGTACAATTAGAACAGAATAAGGACCAACAGACATCAATCGTATCAAACAAATTTCAATTCCATAAAGGTACAATTAGAACGAGGGAGACTTCATCGACTATCTCGATGTCAGCGTGATTTCAATTCCATAAAGGTACAATTAGAACCCTCCGGAAAAGTTTTAGCCGAATAAGGCATCGCCATTTCAATTCCATAAAGGTACAATTAGAACTTTTCTTTTGTCATTTCGATTTTATTTCTTAATTTATTTCAATTCCATAAAGGTACAATTAGAACATGGTTACGCTCATTACCAACAAGCAGATAAGCACATTTCAATTCCATAAAGGTACAATTAGAACATGAATAATCGCTCCCCTATCCAATGAGTTCCATATTTCAATTCCATAAAGGTACAATTAGAACGTAAGCCGATGGGCACGCCTCAATGCCAAAGACTAATTTCAATTCCATAAAGGTACAATTAGAACCAAGTCTGCTGTCGTTGGTAATACAATTAGCACATATTTCAATTCCATAAAGGTACAATTAGAACGGTAAGGAAGGCAAGGAGGTGCAGCTTCCGTTCTCCTTATTTCAATTCCATAAAGGTACAATTAGAACGGACGTCCATGAACATCCAGCAAGACTTGCCCTCGTAATTTCAATTCCATAAAGGTACAATTAGAACGAACGGAGAATTAAGCATTACGAGAGAAGACGTTCTATTTCAATTCCATAAAGGTACAATTAGAACCGCCTAACGGACGAGAAAACGAGTTCCACGATGCCATTTCAATTCCATAAAGGTACAATTAGAACAGCCGACAAAAAAGGACCCAACCGCTTTTAGGGGATTTCAATTCCATAAAGGTACAATTAGAACTCGAGGATTGATTGCATGAACTCAATCATATTCTGATTTCAATTCCATAAAGGTACAATTAGAACTGACCATCCTGCATACCGCAAGCGGCGTTGATCTTATTTCAATTCCATAAAGGTACAATTAGAACCAGCGAGCACATGGCAAAAGGTAAGGCTATTCATATTTCAATTCCATAAAGGTACAATTAGAACACCCACGTACCCTTCGAAAATTGCCGCCTTGAAGAGAATTTCAATTCCATAAAGGTACAATTAGAACCCTTGCAGGCTCGGCTTCAAGCATGATTAAGTCCATTTCAATTCCATAAAGGTACAATTAGAACCAAACACGACCATCTGACCGAGGACTGTATATCAACATTTCAATTCCATAAAGGTACAATTAGAACCGACGAGGCAATAGCCAGCGGTGGTGAAGGCGCAATTTCAATTCCATAAAGGTACAATTAGAACCCGTTAATCCTTAGGCATAGATGCTCGAAGAATCAATAGGTTTGTGGGTGCAAAGATACAAAAAATCTTCAGAAAAAATGTCGATGCCTAAAGATATTTTTTCAGCGGCCTTACGACAACCTGCCTATTTATGGAGGTTTCAATAAGTCAAAGAACACTTTCGGAGGTTTTTCCGAACCTAGAAACGGCAAAACAGAACCACATCGACAACTCTTTATAAGAAATTATCGGTAGACATTCTTTCTTTTCCAAGAATCTGTTTGTTCATATTATACCCCATTTTATTGGTGAAAACAATGACACTATCCTCGGATTCATCAATGATAGCTTTCATCTTCATTTGCAATTCCCGAAGTTTAGCTTCAGATAATTCTCCCTCTAAAACTGAGTTCTGAATCCAACACAAATATTGGCGGCAAAGTTTCAACATTTTGCCTACTCGCTTCTCACCAACATCATAAACTATAATCACATACATATCACCAATACATTTTAAAAGGTTTATATTCTTCTATTCCTAAAATATCTTTCAGTAGCTTATAGCATTCAAGTTTTATAAGATGCTTATAGCTTACATTACGTCCTAAAGAACGATGACGGAATGTCTCATCATAACGCTCTTCCATGGCCTTTACAAAAATTTTCTTTCCCTTTTCGTTCAAAAGACATTTGTTGAGTTTCTTATCAAAATGACTGGTGCTTAAAGCATGCTTATTGAGTACCTTGAAGATGACTCTATCCACGATAATAGGTTTGAAGATCTCGGATATATCCAGACATAACGAAAAACGCCTTTCTCCTGGAGTATGCAGAAAGCTTATCGTTGGATTGAGCTGAGTTTGATGAACAGCTCGGAGAGTTTCGGCATAGCACATCATATTGCCAAAAGATATGAGAGCATTTACCTCGTTCTCTGGCGGTTGCTTGGTTCTTGATCCCATGTTGAAATCATCGAGAATGATATCGAATGCAGCATAATATGCCTGTCTGATATTTCCCTCAATTCCCATTATCTCATCTACAGCCTTAGCATCTGGCAAAGTATTACTCAATTCATGAGCTTTATCCACCTTATTAGATTTCTTTATCTCGTGGATGACCTTGTTCTTGGCATCATAGTAATCCACTTTGATACCATCAATCTCCACTTCCTCATACTTTGATGTACGTTGCGGATAACTTGATTCATGCACAAGCTTTCCTTCATAGACCAAGTCTGACTCTTGTTCCATGTTGATGCCATTGGCAAACAGCCATAGTTTGCGATGGCAAAGCTGGTAATAGTTGAAATGAGTGCCTGTTATTGTCATAAGAAATTGTCCTACTCATCATTTGTCAAGTCCAACCCCTTTTGGGCATCATAGAAACCGGTGCGGACAACATTTAACCTAATAACACTATTTTTTCCTATCTTAACCTCGTATCCTGGATCAATTCTATTTAGTTTGTTTTTTCCCTTGATAACAAGATACTCAGGTAAACTAATAGCGTAGAGTAATTTATACTCTAAGAACTCTGAATAGTTTCTGAATTGATGCGTTGGCGGAGGACAAACAAAGACATCATCTTGATAGGCAATATTTCTACTCCTCCATTCCTTACTTCCTACATCATCTTCATCGCTAACATCTTTTGGGCAAATCAGCCAATTGGATTTAAACATTTTTTTTAACTCCATAACATTTCTCTTTGCCTCAAATGAAAATTTGAATTTCTCTTTATACACATCATTCAACAAAACTGTCATCTCGTCAGAAGAGTAACATTCCAGCTGCAATACATTTTTCGTCGCAAGAAACGCTTTACTTGGTATCCAACAATTATCCTCAAGTATGCCATAAGGTGCAGGATATATAGTTTTATTACGATAAGGGATAAGGACATATAATTTTCCCATATCATCTGAGAATCGACACAATCTTCCTGTTCGTTGGATCATCCTGTCTATAGGACACAATTCTGATATCATGATTTCTGCACTTATATTTATACTCATTTCACCTATTTGAGTCATAATAACGATGCCCTTAGCGGTACCTTGATCCCATGCTTTTTTACCTAATGCCTTTATAATTTTTTCTTCCTTTTTCAATTTGTCTGGCTCAGTAAACCTGCTATGATAGAGATGGAGGTTTTCTATTTCTTCCTTGGTCTTTTTTTTACAAATATGTTTATATAAAGCTATAGCACTATCCACTGTGTTCATATAGAGTATTCCATTTCCTCTCTCAAAACATTTTTCAATCAAGGGATCGATATCTTTAAATTCATTATAATCAATAATATCTTTAATTTCAAATCGTTTACGAATATTATTAACATTATGAGAATCCTCTAAGATTGAATCAATCTTATATCCTGTACTCTGATATAATGATAATGAAGAATCAGGTAGCGATGCACTCATTATAAGTACCGGAACCTTCCATTCATGTAAAACCTTTAGTAAATACTGAATGTTAGCAAGAGTAAAGTCATCATAGAAGTCAGCCTCATCAATAACAACACAAGAATTTGCCAAGTTATAACTAATAAGATGATGGTCTTCACGTGTCATCGTCAAAGACATCAGAAGATGATCAATTGTACATACTGTTATAGACGACAACAAACATCTCGCCATCTTATGCTGATTCAACGCATCAGACAAACTAATTTCATTATTTTTCACTCTATCACTAATGGCAGACCACGCACTGGAATGATATAACCCAGTTTGCCCCAATTCCTTAGAGACATTTACTGATATAGCATTCGCTGTAAAACGGGTGGGCATTGCAAAAATCAATCTATCCGCTCTTTGTGCTTTAATCTGCTTTGATGCCCATAATAACGCAGCATCTGTTTTACCAGCACCTGTTGGCGCTCTAAGAAGGAGGAGATCTTTCTTCCAGTTATCTTCTACTATTTTTTGCACACCACGCTTTTGAGTGTAAGGAAATGTATAAGAGAATAGTTCTAAGCAGGAAATATTTTCCGTTTCTTCTTTTGCACTTGCTCTATGATCTGCTAATTGAAGTAATCCTCTAATTGCGTCATATTCCATATGCGCAGAACATAAGAGTGAAAAATCTTTTCTGTTAATTACACTTGATGACGTTCTTCGGAAATCTATCCATAGTGAACGGTATGCTTCACAAGCCTCCCATTTGTCTTCATATCGCCACCCTAACTTAGAATGATGAGCTGCAATTGCTACTTTTTGTGACATAAGCAAACCACCTTGTTGATCAACTATACTTAGTGATTCCATCTCATGACGAAAATTATTTTTCCTTAGATTTCCACCTGCCTCATCCGGACATTCTTTACTATATTTTAAGAAATTTCCTTCAGGATTTTTAGTTTTCCAGACTTTGTAGTTTTGATAGTCTTTCCAACAGGCAGTTTGCCACTTATTATGTTTTTTCCCCTCATCATGCCATTCAGCAGAAGCGCATAAAAGGTTGGTCAAGTTCTTCCCGATCATTTTTGAGTATTTACTCAAAGAAGCAGGAAGAACCTGACAAATAGATAAAGATTCCTTTACAACATCTTTATTATGTTGCTCTAAAGTTATGCCAGAAGGCTTTGCTAATACTATGTTATTGTCAGCCTTGTTCATTTATCCGCATTATAGAGTTTACGCTTGTTCGTCGGAGTTAGGAGACTCCTCTTTATCTTGTTTCTTCTTACTTTCCTTTTTCTTTTTTTCCGTCTTATTCTTAATATTTATAATCAACTTTTGAACATTGTCAAACTTTTCTACCCTATCAACTTCGGGAAAGCATGTATATAGTTCATTCTCATTAAGAAATTGCATTGCTTTCTTATAAGCTGTCAAAACGCTATCGGATTCTTTATCTGTATCATCACCATAGAAGAAAACAGCCTTTCGATCCTTCAACTCTTCTTTAATTCTTTCTTTTTCGATTTTAGATGCCTTAAAGTAACGTGAAGCCTTTCTACTTAATTTAGGATCAAATACAATGAAAACCTTTTGAGGTTCACCACACACCTCATTACGCGCTTGATTGGCATAATCATTTAGGAAACGAGTTGCCTCCAAGAATATTCTTGCTCTTCTTTTTCTTTCAGACTCATTAGCAAATTTATGCGCAACAGTTTTAACATAAAAGTTCCCGTCGTATTCATACGTCTTGTGTATACTTAATGAAGTAACATCCAAAAAGAAATTCATACGCATATCGTCTTCCTGACTATACTCAACAGTAACAATTGCTTGCTTTTTTGCATCCTCATTTGGATTGTTGTTTACACATACAAGCAAATCATTTCCAAATTTACTTGGATTTAATGCCACCGCTGGCGTTACCGATATTGGAGAAGTTCTTCTTATAGAACCAACACCATCTATGGTATGCATAAATCCGCCCATATCAGCACGTAAATCACACTCGATCTTACTTGTTATACCATCAGCATTAGATACATAAGTGTACTGATCATCATTCTCTCCAATATGATTATCTTCTTGATCATCTATATTAATTCTGTCTATAGCAGAGAAAAGAGAATGACGCTGCATCTGTCCAGAGATATATGCTCTGTCATCAAGACGCTTTTTTATTGTAGGCATGTTTCCTAACAATTTGTCACCTCCATTTGCGATATGATTCTCAAAAGGAGCAATAAGCGTTACTAAAATACCTTTAATTATCATTTTTATATTTTTTTAAAGTTATACATTTTCATTTTTTTTATTCACTGTTTTCAATCTTGAAAAAGCTATCAGAAGATTTTTTGCCTGTTCTAATGGCAACTCACCACATGATACCTTTGACATAAATAATTTAGCACCTTCATCTATGTCATAACCTGTAAGACGAGCTGCTCTTGTTGTAATAAATGCAACTAATGCATCTCCTGTTTTTGCAGACATAATAGCACTTTCAAATTGAATTAAAATTTTATTTTTTAATTCTGTTTGTTCTTCCTTTTTTTCTTTTTTTTCCTTTTCATTCAAGTTCTTATCCACTGATATTTTCTTAGAGGCATAAGTGAAAGCTTGAGAGTTTAGCCAATTCCCAAAAGCGATGGCTGAATTAACAATATCTTCATTTATTTTTTCCATAATGCAAAAATATGTTTTTAATAATAATTCCATTTCATTAGGGTATTCTGCCCTAAAAGAGAAGAAACCACGAAAAGATGCTTTATTAAATAAAGTTAGGAATCTACTTACAAACAAGTCAAACCTATCATATTCATTTTTTCTAATATCGTTAAACTTATCTATTTTACTTCGACTACCAACTTTAAATAATTCGATTCTATAAATACTATCAACTATGCTTTGCAACTTTCCCTTCGATGCCAAATCTATAATGACATGATTGAATGAAAATGCTTTTATCTCGTCTGATGACACAAGATAAATATTCGTATTTTTCAATCGGTTCACAACATTACAAATCTCTGGCGAAATTCGGTCTTCCGCATCCTTTGCGAATTTACCAATCGCCCCAAGCAAAGCAACAGCTCCCATAACACTTGTCTGTGGTGCATACGGAAAATTCCCATTAAGCAAACGAGGACGATGTAATGTATATTTTCCACCTTTCTTCCCAGTAACTTTACCATGCAATAAATTCTTCGTTTCATTTATATACATTTCCTCAAAGAGATTAATGAAATGAATCATATCAGGAAGTTCTAAGTCAGGAATGAGACACCAATTCTTTTTATCCCTATAACAAGGCTTATCTGGTGTTGACAGTGTAATACACCCCAAGTAATACTCTCTTAATGTCCATTTCGGTTTTCCTCGTTCATTTAAGCCTTTTCCTTGTGAAGTAAATATAGAGAATTCGCCTGCAAATGGATTTCCAACTAATGGGAGTTTGTCTTTTGTTAGCTCTTTTCTATTTAATTTTTCAATTGTTTCCTTGGCTTTTTTGTTTATAAAGGAAGGTGAAATAAAATCAGCGTCTTTCTTTGCAAAACGATACTTTATTATATTCCTTTCAGCAGCGACTTTAGGAGCTTCAAGGGCATAATGATTTAGACCTTTTTCTAATTCATATAGAATATGGTCTTCGTTTATTTCCTCTTCTTTTTGCAAATTATTATGCACCATCAGAAGCGCCATTGCATATTTAAAAAATGGATGTGTTGTCATACTTTTGTTATTTCAACTTCTACCCAACCTTCGCTATTGCCAAGATATGTTACAGAATTATTTATGTTCTTTTTCAACAAACTTAATAAATCAGCATCAATATTAATTGGTATCTTTATGATACCATGTATTTCTATGTACTCGCGAGATACTGGCGTATAGTAATAAAATGGTATTTTTTGCCAATTGTACTTTTCACTATTGCTTTTATCTGGAGATTTCAGCCAATTGTCTATCTGTTTATTAATATTACTGCCATCACTATCAGAATGCATAATCTCATCATGCAATTCTTTAACAACATCTAAACTTATATGCCTAGAGCCATTTACTTGTACATATGTATCATGTCTTCTACGAGCACGACTCCATAAATCTGTATAGTACATAAAGCCTATATCTCCTTCTTCTAAAGGCTTTATAGGTTCATACCAAGGCGTCCCGTTTAACGAGAAAAACTCCATCAATAATGGAATATAGGTAGAGCCAGGAAAAGAGTTTGGCTTTATTATTGCGTTTTGTTCTCTTTTCAAATTCATGTCCTTTAGAATTTCCTCTCGAATTTCATTGTCAAAGTGCCATCCTAGCATATTTTCAAACATACCGCATAGCATTTTTTTACTAGGATATTTCATTGTTTTATAAAAAGATCCAGGCAATTCAGATACCATAGACAAAGGTGCCAATGGAATAATTTCCAAAACAGCTTGAACATTATGTTCGGGAAGTTTTTTCAATATCGATAAATCTATATTTTTTTCCATTTTAATCTTTCGTTTTAATAAATCCAAATCCCTGTGAACATTGTTCTCCGACTCCTCCTTCATAAGCTATCTTCATCAACTCTAAAGGTGCTTTCATGCGGAAGGAGCAGAGATATCCACGCACTCTTGATTCGTATGGAGTATTGGCTTTTATTGTTATCAACTTCGACTTGACCTTATTGTCTATCAATTCGAATGAAAACTCCTTGTCATTCATATCAAATGGTTGCCCATGAATGCTCTCAAACCTCGCCATCAATCCCTTTAATACTCCTTCAGCGAACATAGGATTGTCAGGAGACAGATATTGAGTCTTGTTGTCTTTATGCAGCTTGACACAAATAGGAGACATAGCTTGGAAAGCCATCTGTTCTGTCAATAGTGGCATTGATATAGCCTCTACTCCAACAACATCAAAAGCAACTTGATATTTCTTATTGCCAATGGTAAAGCTTTGATGAGCAAATATACCTTGAATGAATTCAAGAGTACTTTTCTCCGGTATAAAGCTAATGTACCATACCGCTTTTTCGCCAATGATATTCAAGCACCCCGCTTCAGGCAAAGGTTTTACTTTCTCAAAGATGAAGGGTGAATAACAAAATAGCTTGAACCTCTTTCTTTCATGTAATAGATAGCCATTTTCATGAAGCCATGACGAATATTGCGTATCAGCTTGCGCCAATATGCGATAAATGACTGCCGACTGCTCATACTGATAATTAAAGGGCAGCAAGTCACCATATTTTCTATCTATCTTCAAGGTTATTTTAAATTTCATAAATATTTGTTTTATGCACACAAAGTTAATAAAAAAACTTATACGTTGTTATTTTCTTTAAGAATTATTATACTAATATTTCATTTTATCCTATCGAAATGCCAGTTTAGCAAGTAAACAACAAACACCGACATTACCCTTACCTTCATGCCTTAGAATACCCACTTTTTGCATCACCGCCAAATCTCTTTTTACCACCCTTGAAGTCTCCGACATGGTTACCGACAAAGTCTCCGACATTTTTCTCCGACATTTACATCGGCATTACCGCCACATTACCGCCAAAACAATATTTGCACCGACATTTTACACCGACATTTACACCGACAAAACAGCAGCAACCTTCAGCGTTCACAGACCAACTGCAAATTGATTACTTTCCCCAAATTATCCCCAAAGAAAGAAGAATCAGGAGATTACAGTAAAAAAACGGTTTACACCTTATTATATAAAGATAGCACCCCGACCGTACTAAACATACAGTCAAGGTGCTAGAGTACAAAGATTCTGTATTTTGATTAATCTTTCAAACAACCAATTGGCACAACATAGACGCCATCGTCCCTGCGAACTGCATAACGAGATGTACCTGTTAGAACCATAAGGAAAGATGGGGATTTCATTTTCGTATCATCGATTTTAGAAGCCAAGAGCTTTAGATTCTTTGCTCCTTCTTCGATGTTCTTCTCACCACCCAATTTAACTTCTATCAGTCCATAATTCCCATTACGCAAATGAACTACAGCATCACACTCCAAACCATTACCATCACGATAATGATACACTGTTCCATCAATAGCATCGGCATAAACACGCAAGTCTCTGATACACATTGATTCAAAGAACAAGCCCATCGTACTGAGGTCATTCACCAAATCATTTGGACCTATACCTAAAGCCGCAACACCAATAGAAGGATCAGAAAAATATCGGGTATCCGAAGTGCGAATAGCCGTTTTACTTCGCAAATTTGGATTCCATGCCAAGGAATCTTCCAACACGAAGATTTTCTTCAAAGCCTCTATATAGGAAGCCACCGTATTGCGATTGGTGGCTACAACATCATTATTCTCCAAATCAGCACAGATAGTATTTACCGTTATCTGAGCACATTGGTTTCTTGCTAGAGAACGCAATATTCTTTTTGCTCTTTCCGGATCACGGCTCACATTATCTACACGAGAAATGTCAGAGTGTACCACGGCTTCATAATATCTATATGCCATATCAAGTGCTACCTCCTTACTAACCATCGTTGCCTTTGGCCAACCACCCCGACATATCAACCATGCCAAAGAATCAATGTTGAGAGGATTAGTTGCAAAAACATCTGCTACGGGATTGGCAAACAATTCTTCAAGACTGACTTCATTTGTAGAATCGCCAGATTCTGAAAGACTCATTGTTCTCATTGTCAACCATGCAAATCGACCAGTCCCTGAATGGTGAATTTTGCTTGTATCAACAGGGACTGCAGAACCAGTAAAGATGAATTGCCCTAGTTCATCTCTATGATCTACCTCAAAACGGGCAGCATCCCAAAGTTGCGGGGCTAATTGCCATTCATCAATAAGACGAGGCACTTCTCCTGAAAGCAACTTTTTGGGAGAAAGATTTGCAAGTTCCACATTCTGCTCCATGTATTCAGGATCATCCATATACACAACGCTCTTTGCTTGCTGTTCTGCAGTTGTCGTCTTTCCACACCACTTGGGGCCTTGTATCAAAACGGCACCACTCCCCAAAAGTCTCCGACTTAACATTTTATCTGCTATTCTTGCCTTATATTTCTTCATAATCATATTTTTTAAGCACCGCTGCAAAGATAATCAAAAGTTACTGAATACTAGCATTTTAAACGTTAAATTATGCAAGTTGAGGCATTTTCATTGTGCAAGTTGTGGCATTTTCATTGTGCAAGTTGAGGCATTTTCATTGTGCAAGTTGAGGATTTATCATAAAAAAAATGGTGTTTCATTCCTCAAAATGAAACACCATTGACCTAAATTTTATGCTGATAATCGAATTTCGCAATTAGTTGCTATAAGCACTCTCACCATGCTCGTAGATGTCGAGACCTTCCTCCTCTACTCGCTTGTCAACACGTACACCTACACTCTTATCTACTACCTTGAAGATAATGTAGGTAACTACTACGCTGTAGATGATGCTTACCACGGTGGCTACCACCTGAACCCAAAGCTGATGCCAGTCACCATAAAGGGCACCCTGTACACCTTCGGCTCCTGTTACATACTGAGTGGCGAAGACACCGGTGAGGATAGATCCCAGAATACCACCCATACCATGCACACCAAAGGCATCGAGGGCATCATCATACTTGTACTTCGCCTTCACTACGGCTACCATGAAGAAGCAGACGATGGTGGAAATGACTCCGATGCAGAAGGCACCGAGAATATCCGTGCTGCCAGCGGCTGGAGTTATGGCTACCAATCCGGCTACGGCACCGGTACAAGCTCCCACTGTGGTTGGCTTCTTGTTCACAATCCAGTCGATGAGCATCCAGGTAGTGGCTGCTGCAGCTGTTGCAACATGAGTTACCAGGAAGGCATTGGCTGCCAGTCCATCGGCTGCCAGTCCGCTACCGGCATTGAAGCCGAACCATCCCAACCAGAGGAATGACATACCCATGAACACGAAGGTGATGTTGTGAGGTGTGATAGGATGACCCGCACGGTAATCATCACGCTTGCCTACACAGAGCGCCATGACCAGAGCGGCTACACCGGCATTGATATGAACCACGGTACCACCCGCAAAGTCGATGGCTCCCATCTCCTGCAGGAAACCGCCACCCCATACCCAGTGGGCCATAGGAAGATAAGCGATGATAACCCAGAGGATGGTGAAAAGTACATATCCGCTGAACTTCACACGCTCGGCAAAAGCACCGAGAATCAAGGCTGGAGTAATCAGGGCGAACATGCACTGGAACATTGCAAAGGTGAGCTCCGGAATGCCTGTAGGCATGATGGCATCCAAGCCGATGCCGTGGAGAAAACATTTATCGAAACCACCGATGACGCAAGCCAGAGGATTGCCCGAATCGGCATATTCTGTAGAGAATGCCCAGGAATAACCGAAGGCTACCCATATCAGACTGACTACTGCCACGATGAATACCGTCTGCATCAGGATGCTGAGGATATTCTTCTGGCGCACCAAACCACCATAAAAAAGTGCTATACCCGGGATTGACATCAAAAGCACCAAGATGGTGGCCATGATCATCCACGCTGTGTTACCCGTATCAAGTGTCGTCAATAATAAACTGCTCATAAAAATATCTTATAGTTAAATTAGAATACTAAATAATATTTATTAAAGATAAGTAAGAATGCCTAATTCAACATTCAACACTTAACATTCAACATTTTAAATTATTCCTCTTTCTCAGCGTTATACAATGCAATGTCGCCTCGCTCGCCGGTTCTGATTCTAACGGTATCGAGTACAGGAATCACGAAGATTCTGCCGTCTCCGACTTCACCGGTCTGTGCAGCGCCCTGGATGGCAGCGATGGTAGGCTCCACATTCTTGTCACGAACCACTATATTCAGGAGCACACGTTCGATGCTGCTGGTATCGTACATCACACCACGGTAAATGCGAGCCTGGCGCATTTTTCCCTCACCTCTTACATTATAATAAGAGAACCACTCGATGTCTGCTGCTAAAAGCG
>ERZ1031897.441-NODE-441-length-15214-cov-4.234646_pt1 | contig 15214 bp, 21 predicted proteins | sample MGYA00517881_ERZ1031897 | MGnify/ENA primary metagenome ERZ1031897 (study PRJEB33719, sample SAMN04261280) | wastewater metagenome | biome: rural village; feature: human; material: feces | host: Homo sapiens | place: El Salvador | collected 2013-01-07 ... | reverse complement strand
ATTAATATCAGACCAATAATAAGATTAAGATATTCTCTATCATCTGTTATTATAGCATAATTCCGCGTTTCCGTCCCGTCAGAATCGACGCTAATGCTTTTCACAAATTTTGTGGGTTCATAGATTTGTTCTAGCCCCATGCTAAGAACTTCTGAAGCACTGGTGTATTCTTTACCAATATACGGATTGATAAAATCGTCCTTTTTAGTAATCTCGGTATCATTATACCCAAATCCTGGAAATAATTCCGCCAACGCTACTGGGTTCTCATCTTTAGTTCTTTGAGCGATAAAATCTTTTGATATTTTTAAAGCGTTGGAATTAAAGAATTCTACATAATGCCCAATTTCATGAAACGGAGTCGTTTTTCGCACGCCATTCATATGGATAGAAACATAATTCTCACGGTAATTGTCGAACTTTGTAGCATAACGTTTCCCGTTTGCCATTACAGCCCCGCTAACAAAGAATCCTCTGTCAGCCTTGAGCGTATAAAGCTTCCGACTTGTAGCGTCCAAGTAATCTGCCCATGCCTTGGGGTATACAGAAAATGCATTTCTTAGCATTTCTTTATTTACCTTAGAACTGCCTTTAGCCCACTGGTCATCTCGGATGGTACCTCCCATTTCTCTAAAGTTTCCGAAAATTTCCTTTAGCTTTTGTTTGTCCCCAATATGCTGGTCTACTTTTAACAACTGATTTACCATTTCACCTATATGACACACATCAGATACGGTCATATTCTTAAGTGGTTGTTGTGAGATAGCGTCTTTAATAGACTGGATTGATAGCGGGGGTTTAGCTGGAGCTGGCTGTAGGATAATATACTTTTCATACCATGTATCGTATGTCATCCCCTTAGGCACATGTACCGTTTTCCCATCAATACTCCTAGCAGTTCGCGCGCCATCTTCGCTATGCCAGCCTTTCAGACTGCCCGCGATTGTACTTCGACAGTTAGGATGAAGTGGCGGTGCATTTTCACCAGGGCGGTATTCATCAATGGAATAGACATGCCCGTCATGTGACCGGCATATAACAGAAGTGCGCCTGTCTAATGTAGCAATGAAACGGTAGTATTTCATGCCGGACTCTTTGATACTGTCAGCGGCTGCACGATTCTGAACATAGTTCATTTCCGTCCGTACTAGCCTTCTCGCATTGGAGAAACCGGCATGCATTTTGTCTTCTACCATTTTTGCCATTTGAGGGACGGACAGCCCGCGGTGCAGCCCATTCGACACGACTGTGCGAAGGACCGCGCCGAGCTGCTGGTCATTCTTCCAGATCCGCCGGCTATAGGACTTTCCGCTCCACGGAGCAGCGGCGATTTTTTGTGCCGTATCATCATCAATAAAGACATTCGCCTTCATGATTCCCGTCCGTTCTGCCACGTCATAAATGCCGTGGTAGAAACGATCCTTATAGGCATCCGTCAGAAAGTCCGTCATGCGGTCTTCTGTCTTGCGTCCCAGCCGGTCAAGAGCCTTCAGCGTTTCTGCATAGAGCTTATCCAGACGCGAAATGCGGCTTCGCATAGCGAGGGTGTCCAGTTCCTCCGACAGAACGCTGCCGTTCTCGATCCCCTGCAGGTATTCTTCCATGCTCATCCGCCAGACGCGATATTCATCGCCCGTCAACAGTCTGTGCGCTTCTGCCATAGATAGTTTGTTATCTTTCGCGAAGCGCCCATACAGAGCAGCGATGTCTCTTTGGATGTCAGCCAGAGCCTGCTCATAATACGCTGCCAGTTCCATTTCTATGGTTTCCTGGCACTTTTTATGCCAGGCTTCTTCATAGGCTGCGGCCCTGGCGGCCCAGTATGCTTCATTCTCTGACTGCTTATCCATGACTAGCCGACCTTATGCTTCAGGGCTACCATGCGGATAGCTTTGGATTCATATACACGATTCCAATTGGTGGCATCCGCCAGTTCCGCGCGAGTTGGGGATTCCGGATTGGTCCTCTTCTTGTTGGTCCATGCTACTCCCCGTGGATGCATGATAAAGCAGCGACGGTTATAGAGCATGTCTACGCCAGCGCCGTCATCCGGGTCCCGTTTGGTTTCGGTCTGCACGAAACGAACCGGAGAACCTTCGCCATAAGCAATAGCACCAGTACCAAAGAAATAGGTGGTGTATACGCCAGCAGATGCTGGGCATCCATCATCTACAATGACACGGCGACCCTGGTATACATCAAATTCCACATTGGTAGAATCTCTTTCGGTAGCAATGAGGTTCTTTTTCTTCAGGTATGCTTTGGTAGCAGAATGCATCACCACAGCGGAAAGCTGATCCTGTGCATCGCCCATGAGCTGGAGGGTATCGATGACTGCAGAGGCAGAAATGTTGGCAGCTTCCCCTTCCAGTGCAGAAATATCCAGAATATGGTCTTTCATGGAAGTAGAAGCGAATACGCCAGCAAGGATATTGATGAGTTCCTTCTGGTACTGTCTAGCCCAATAGCCTGCTACCAAGTCGCCAATAGCGGCCATCGGGTCCTTACCAGCCAGTGCGGCAGACAGATTGGAAGCACTCCATTTCTGTCTGCGCATGATGGTAGTGGATACATCTTTCTTGGATGTGATTTTCTGTGCTTCGATGGTCTGCCCTTCTACGATGTTGTCAGCGTCTCCCTGCAGATCTTCGAAGAATGGCATGTTGTGAGTACGTGCTGCTTCGCTTGCCAGAGCATCGAATGCCGGGCTTCTAGTAATAATACCGGAATTGAAAAATGCAGATTTCTCCATGGTTTTCTGCACTACGTATGGATTAAACAGTTCCGGGACGATGATATCGGAAATAGTAGTTCCTGCCATTTGTATTGTCTCCTTTTAGATTAAATGGTTACTCCGGCGGCCTGTGCGAAGGCTTTGGCCTGTTCCGGGTTTTCTCTGAGCAATCTTCCCTGTTCAGTGAGGTTAAACGTATCTTTTGCGAATGGATTGGTGCTGGGGTTTCCGTTTCCGCCTTTGGGATCATACTTCGGGTTAGGGCCGGCCTGCTTAAACAAAAATGCTTTGTTCTTCTGCAGTTCCTTCAGCTGTTCATCCAATCCGGTGATTTTTCCATCGTCACCAAGGATGAGTTTGGTCTTGTCGAACAAGCTGGAAACAATGTCCACATCCTGCGCTTTGTCCACAATAGCCAGTTTGATAGCGTCATTGATACGGAGTTCTTTCATTTTCGCATCAGCTTCCTCCTGGGCCTTCTTGTTGGCATCCTGCAGGGATTTAATCTGGTTCTTCAATGCGTCCAGATCACCTGTAGACTTTTTGAGGGTTTCCAGTTGTTTGTCACGGTCCGCTACAGTAGCGGTTAAGGTCTTCTTTTCCTCGTTGACCTCATTGAAACGAGATTTTGGTACATACGCACCATCTAAGAAAGCAGTCAGCGCTTTTTTCGCTGCTTCCTTTTTATCGGCTACGATGCCCAATTCAGCAAATAATTCTTCCTGATTCATAAAATCCTCCTCCGGTTTTTACCGTGGTTCACCTGCCACGTTAGGAAATAAAAAACTAGTCATCTTTCTTGCCATCCAAATCCCCGCCATAGGGATCAGCCTGCGCATCCTGCTCTTTGCGTTCCTTTTCGATCTGTTTTGCTTCTGCTTCTGGATCATCCACGAATGGATGGCGGGATAAGATCGTCTTATTGGAAACAATGCCCACGGAATTGCTGCACATGGTCACAAGGTCAGAGTCATTTTTAATGGACGTTCTCGTCCATGTCTGTACGATGCCTGCTGTATCCCTCCCATAATGCTGCAGTATCGCATGAAGCAATTCGTCGAATCCCATGCGGAATTGGACTTCCATCTGCCCCGCCTTGAGCTCCAGCAGGGAATAAACGAATTTCATGGCTTCGCCGGAAGTCTTATCCAGTCCCTGCTGCTCCGGATCTACCCCCTGCCCCATGGTAAAGATCGCCTTTCGGGTGATTTCCAGCATCTTATCCCTGGCTTCTACCGGAATATCGATATTTAGAGTGGACACCCCAGACGAATCCCCTGTACCTGCAGATTCCACGGAAATGGTTTTGTAGTATTTCAGGTTCTTCAGGAATTCGTTTAGGTCTTCCCCGCCGTAATTGGTCAAAATAAAAATGACCTCTTGAATATCCTCTAGGTCATTCATGAAACCGCTTAACGTTTTGTCATAAGCGTCTATCAGCTTTTTGATTTTATTGAGATCACTGGTAGCTCGTTGATTGTTGCGGAATGGGATAAACGGCACCCGGCCGAAGTTATGGATAAACTGGTTATCCGCTTCAGACAATCCCGCATTGTAAAAATCAGCAAAGCAGCTATAAGGGGATAGCCTATCCATCGTTTCATCCGATTCCGGGATTCGATAAGCCTCACATTCCCGGTCATTCCAATACTCATAAACCTTGTAGGCATCACCGTTATCATCGTACTCACGATACACGCGGAGCACTGCCAGCAGATCATGGGACAATTTGGGCGACCAAATCGGGATGATCTCCTCACTGGGTACTACGGCATACTGGAACTCCCCATTCTCATCTATCCAGTAGTGCAGCCATCCGACCCCTGCATTGGATGCATTGGTGGCCAGCTCTTGGATTCTGCTTGCATAACTGCCTCCCAGTGTATCAGTAATCACCTTATTGACGTCATCGCTATGTGTATCAAACAAAGGTGGGGCAGTAAAAAGGTAAGACACCTTCTGATCCACCAGCAGGCTGTAAAAGCTCATGGGGATTCGATTGTCTGCCGTGCGCATGGGGTTCTCGATATCGCCCTTTGCCTCTTTCTCCTGCCTGCTGGGAGCGAATAGGATATCATTCAGGTTGTTGTAATACCTGTCAGCCGTCAGGGCCCTCTTTAAAAATTCGCTGTGACCGGTGACATATTTCTGTATCATTTTTCTAGCTACGGTTAAATCCACATTCTCACCTCCTTAAAACCTTCACTCTAGCCCTAGCCATTTCATTCTGGCAGGCGTATCTCGTGGCATCGATAGCGTGGTTGTCTGCGTCAGGGTAGGCAGAAATAAACTGCCCCTGACGGTTTCTCTCGTATTCGTAGCAGGTAAATTCCCTGTATGTGTTCGGGCACCTGCGCTTATCAATGTATATCTTTCGCCTTTCCTGCAGCCATTTGATGCCGTAAGCTACACTGTCAGGCCCTTTGCGGCATCCGATAATGTTGAAGCCCATGTCACGTATTTCGGCAATGCTCTTCGGCTCTGCAGAGTCGGCGATGATCGGTGCCGTGAGGTGCTTGGCGCGCAGGATTTGCGCTACAGCGCGGTTCGTGAGTTTCTGCTGATACACCTCGTCGAAGATATATAACTCTTCCGTCTTGGCGTCATAGTGCATTTGGACGAAAGCCAACGGATCGACTGCAAAGCCAAAGTCCAGCCCGCAATGCAGCCTGTCGAATTGTGCGATCATCTCATTGCTCATGCAGAGATCCTCCACATTCTCGAAGACGGCGCCGCCGGTCCCTGTGACTTTCCCCAGATACTCATGCTCGTAGCTCTTGAGATTCTTCCCCTTCAGCTTGTCCGCTTCCAGCAAGAACTGGCTGCCTAGCCATTCCTTCGGGACCTGCAAATAGGTGGAATGGTGTACCAGCCTGTCCGCATCGTCATAGAGTTGCTCTTCGTTCACCCAGTTGTTTCTCGACTTTGGCGGGTTGAAAGAACAGAACTCCCAGTATTTATCACCGCCGCGAAGCAAAGACTGGTTCAGATTCCGGATCTCTTCCATACCGGCGAACTGGTCGAATTCTTCAAACCACACCACACCGATATAGCCAAATGGCGGCTTGATGGACTTGAGCTTCATGGGATCATCATCGCCCATGAAATAAATCTTCTGCCCCGTATGCTTCAGGGTGATTTCCGGCGGGGAAATCTTTGCGGAAAACAAACCATTAAGGCCCATAGCATCGATTCCCCATAACACCTGCGGGTAAACCGATGTCTTGATGGTGTTCCCGACCTTTCGAAGTACGACCGCATGGCACTTGGGATTTTGCAAAAGCAGGATCGGCAGCACGACACTCACAAAAGAGGACTTCGTACTGCCACGGCCGCCTTTCATCCAATAATGTGTATGACGGTGATGAATGATGTCTTGGAAGACAGCATCAAAAGCAGACCCCACATGGTCCGCTACGTTAATCTCCATCATCCCCGCCTCTTTCAAACTTGAATGTAATGTGCGCCTCACCGTCAGCATCTTCCGGCCTGTCCAGTCCGTAGCGCTTCGCCAGCTGCACCGCTGCTTTGATACGGTCATTGACTCCGATCTGCTTCTCTATGATTCTCGCCGCGCTGCAGCCGTCACCCACACCTTCTACGACAACGGCTTCCTCTTTGATTTCGCCGCGCATGGAAGACGTCAGAAACTCCATCACTTCTTTCGCCTTGGCAATGCGGTTCTCCTCTATTTCCTTGAGACGTTTCTCCCGAAACGCTTTCACATAAGGCAGATCTAAGGTTTTGGATGCAATGAATCGGGCATTCTTTTTTGAATACCCGGCTTTAATGGCCGCTTCTGTTTGATTGCCTGTCTCTATAAAATAATCTACCAGTCTCTTTTGCTTTTCCGTTAGTTCCGTATCGGCCATTACATCTGTCACCACCTCTGTTTCTGCCAATAAAAAAGCACTCACTATCATTGATATGAGTGCCTAACCTGATTAGTTTTGCGGTGTATATTTGACGACTTGCGTTATAACATTATCTGTATGTCCCAATTTCCTGTGATTTTTGATTTGCTGATGCTTTTCTAATTTTACAACAAGCAAATCTTGCGGGCCTAATCGAATTTGACCGGCTGCAATTTTCGCAAGGAAATCTTTGTCCGCCACAGTTGCTGTAAAAGAGGTATCTCCATCATTAAACTTCCATTTATGAGAACCATCAAAAACGGCAGCTTCTACGGTTACAGATATGACATAACAGGAACATTTTTCCTCAATCACATCTTCCGGGACTGTTTTGACATATTCTGATTCTTCTTTATTGATACTCATAACGGGACGAGCCATTTCATGAATATCTCGAACCTCAAAATGATCAACACCTGCTTGCTCCAAAGGTTTAACAAGGCCGGGCAACGCCTCTCTAACGTTTTTGTCTACAAACAAATTATATACTGGTTTGTAAACAATAAATGGAGCACCTTTATCTGGATGCACTTCAACTTGCCCATTCTCTTTTTCCGCAGTCTTAATAATTCTTCGGGTACGTAACTTCTTAATTAGCCAGAAGAGCCCGCCACCTACTGCGCCTGCAACTTCGATACCGTTATTAGTTAAATCAAGAAATTGGGCAATTTGGTCAATGCTGTAGCCAGCAACAAACAAAGACTTGATTTGTTCCGGCAAGGTCTGAATCAAAGCCAAGACAATTTCAAACGATCCTTTTTGAAAATCTGCCTTTACCCTGACATCTATAGAAGAATTATCATTATTCAATAGTCGATTGGCTTGATTGACCAATGAACTCATTGAAATCAGAACTTCGCCTAGTGTCTTAGCATCCATAGAACCATTATCAACACTAGGTCCACAATAAGCAATGCAAATCTTCGTGCTCTTTTCCATACGGATACTCCAAAACATTTTCATACCCCTACAAGAAACAGACAACCATCACTAGCAGCCTGTTTCTTTTGTCGCGCAATTTTCACAATACTATTATATCACTTTCAAAGTGCTGATTTGTGCTGGCCTTTTAATCGGCTCGCACTTTCTCCAACTCCTCTACCGTGCGACGAGCAAGGTCTCGAGTATAGCTCTTCCCATAATGCAGCCGTTCCGCCACTACGCCCCACGGCACGCGATAGAGATAGTGTTCCTGCACAGCGATCTTACCCGGACCATCAGGCACCTTCTCCATGAGCTGACACAATTCCGCCCGATGCCGCATGACACGTTCCAGCTGACGGGCAATCTGTTCATTGATTCGCTCCCGTTCCCTCTCGATATTTAGCAGCACATCAGCCAGATCGCCCTGCTTCCCGCCGGATACTTTGTCTTTATCGTATCGGATCGCCTTTACACCGGCATTGTCCGCTATGATCATGGCCTTCTGCCTGCGGGACGTCTCCAGCATCCCAATCTCCCTATACACCTGTCGAAGCAAATCCAATACTCTCACTGATGCCCTCCTATGTCGATGTCAATAGAACGCCAAAATGAAGCAGCGGTAAGCGGTAAAGCCGCTACTTCATCCTGTGCTCAATCCATTCCCGATACAGCTCGCAGATCGCCCCACAGCCACCACGTGGCTCTGTTGCCTTTTGTGGTGGCCGTTACTGCCGCTGGCTGCGCAGCTTCTCGAAGAAATCTCTAACCTCTTCCTCCGTCATCCTTCTTTCTCCTTTTTCTCACGCCGGTGCGCCTCCTGCCAATACCGCTTCTGGCAGCCTACGCTGCAGTACTTCTGTTTTGCGGTGTTCGGCTGAAACAGGTGACCGCACTCAGCACAAAGCCTTGGCTCGTATATCTTCCCACAAAGAGACTGCCTTTTCTTCTGTTTTCGCTCGAGCGCGCGTTTCTTCTTCTCTGCCGTGTCGCTTGCTTCGTAGTACTTCAAGAGAATGACCGCTCCCGGATAGCCGTCTGCCTCCCACCCGCGGTCAGAAAGCTGCCGCGCCTTCGTCCAGAAGGCAGCGCTTGCCATCCACTCCAGATCGAAGTGCTCCCGCTCGCTTGGCATGATCCCGATATGCCCCCGGGCGTCGCTCTCGATCACCATGAAAAGGTAACCATTTGTAAGCATGCCAGGCCTCAGGGTATCCTTCGCCAGCAAGAGTTCGGTCACTCTGGCTCCCTTGCGGAAATAGAGGATCATACTTTGGGCACCTCTTTTCTTTCTGATGGTAGTGAGCTGCTGGGTCGCTTAAACCGCACGCCGGCCTCCTCGAATAAACACTGCCTCAGCTCCGCCGGCGTTACAAACCCTTTCTCTACTGTGTCGTAAAGTTCGAGACACATCTCTGCAAACCGCTCTTCCCGTCCGTCTTTCTTCCTAAGCTCGCCGAAGTGGTCATGGATGACCATGACCGGGATCGCGATCAGTTCTTCGAATAGTCTTGATACCGCTTCATTTTTGGCATGTGTCGCTAATTTTGCTGCTTCTTGCTGGACTGCCTGCGAGCACAAGTCTTTTAGATACTCCGGCTTGACCGTGAGTGTAGCGTTCTTATTCTTTTGACGCTCGATTTTCCTGCGCACTTGTCTGCTGAGCAGGGATCCGGTTGTGTCGATCATGCTTAGCCCCTCCTTGTTAATAACATCCGTTTGCATTATCCATCGGGATGACGTGCACCTGCAGCCCCGCGGGACGGGTTGTGTCTGCATAAACTTTTTTGCACTGAGTCAGAACCACTTGCTTGTCGTCCTCATAGGCGATGCCGTTCAGTCCGTCGAGTACGACTTTCAAGATGTTGTCGATGTCAGGCTTTCCCGGCGGAAGTTTCCCTGCCGCTGCCTCTGCCTTCTTCGCCCGCGGCCATGACTTCGGGATCGAAAAGACTGCCTCGATCACGACCATCACAGGCCCCTCAAAGCAGGTCCCGTGCTGTGCTTCGTAAGCATCCGCGATCTGCCGTTCATACGACTTCGTTTTGCCCGGCGTGTAGACAGTCCCGCTTCGCGAAGAGAACCGCGGTCTTGCTTTGCCCTGTACCTTTCCCGGTACGAAGAAATATACCATACTCATCGCTTCCTCCTGAGCATCCACTCGACAGTGAGGAAGATCGCAGCGGACGACACCAGCGAACCCATCAGCACCCCGACAAAGAACCATCCTACACCATTCATAAGACCTTCCCCTCCTTCTTCCATCTTCCCGCTTCACGCGCTGCCATGGCGTCCACCTCTGTCTTTACGATCATCAGGTCACGCGCCACTTCCCGCTGGTCATCTTGCAGGTCAGCGATGGCCAGCCAAAGATCCCCGATCTTCCCGAAGAGGAAGGCAATCGCCACCAACAGCCCCATCCCGGCGATGCAGACGAAGAGCATGACTTCCCACTCAGTCACGAGACCCCTCCATGCAATCCTGCTTCGCCATATCCAGTATCTCTTTCATACGAATGAGGTAGTGGCGGGATTGGTTCGTGAAAAGCCACTTATCCATACTTCCGTACAGCATCTCGAGCATCTGCCCTAAGTCTTCTTTTGAATAATCAAATACTGTCAGCTTTACAGCTTTGATACGGTCTGTGTTGGACAAGTCCGCGTAGATATGCAGATGTCCATCCAGAGCCTTGTCGATATAGATTTCTTTCGGGTCTGTGACAATAGCTCCATCTTCTGTCTGAATAATAATCATGATTCCTCCACTGTATAACCGTGAAACTCTATCCAATACTGATTGACTTCTCGCATTTTCATCAAAGCCTCTGCCTCGCTCTTGCACAGGAAGTCTTTATTCGTCCATTTATCATCCTTCTCGATGTAGCGATGGATCTGCAGCAATACTTTCTTCTTCGGCGTCCGCCCCGTCCGGTCCGTATAGCTCCGGATCGTCAGCTCGATGCGGTCAGCGCCCTTCACAAGATGGCTTCGCATGACTTACCTCCTAGAGCAGTTCTTTGTAACATGCGGCCGCATCCATATGTTTCTCAAAGCTGATGCCTAGAGCCTTTGCGACCGTCGCATTCATATAATTCAGGAATATATACGTGCACTTATTCGCTGGGCTCTCCAGAGGGATCGCTTTCACCTCAGGATGATCTGCCGCAAGGAAAGCTGCAGCCGCTGAGCTTGCAATAGTCAAGAAGGCAGCCGCGGGCTCCCCCCTTATCGTTGGCGTCTACCAAAGTCTCGCACCCATACTCGCCACTAACCGCGATGAGCACTTCTTTTGCTTCTGGTATAAGAGCTTTCATTTCATCCGCTTTCTTCGCGATGATCTCATACACCTTTTGTTCTGTCATGATTCCTCCTAAAATACAAATATGATCGAATACGGCCTTTAGAGGCTCTGGAAAGCGCCCATTTGAATAACTTATCGAATGAGCACTCGCCAATCGCTCCTAGGGGGCATTGGGGCCATCCCTGGCGATTTTGGCTCCCCGTCATACCATCAAAACCGCTAAAACGGACACTCATCATCCTTGGGAGGCGGCACCTGCTCGCCCTGCTTCTGATAGTCGGAGCAGCTGCTCTGCCCCATGGGCGGCCATTCGGCCCGTGCCTCTCCGAACTGTGAGAAGTCCCCTTCACTCTGACCGCCATCCCCTTTAGAAGATGTGCCGCCAGGGAGAACCACCGCTACCTGCTCAGCAACAATTTGTGTGTAGTACTTCTTCTTGCCTTCGTCATCCTGATAGGAAGATGTGGAGAATCGCCCGCGGATAGACACCCGCTTTCCCTTCTGCAGATAGTCCCCGCAGGATTTTGCAAGCTCTCCCCACACCTGTACGGGTACCCATTCGGTATATTCCTTGTCGCCGCTTTTGAAACTGGACGCGATTGTGAATTTGCAATACGGCTTGCCGTTTTTCGTAAGTTTCATTTCCGGGTCGCGACCCAGATTCCCTGTTATGTAGCACTGGTTGTCCTTAAGCATAGTTCTCCGCCTCCATCTTTAATGCGCCTTCCGGTTTGTTAATTTCAATCATTTCTGTTTGCCTCCTTCTAGAGCCATGCTTTCGGAGAGAGAAGCGACATAGCTCTTGACCTTGCCGTCCTGCAGGAGCGCCCTGTTGTGGCGCTCTGCCTTGTGGGATTCCTGCAGCATGGCATACATTTTCAAAAACTGCCCGCGAATCACTCCGGTCTCATTTGCCGGAGTGGCACAGATTTCCTTCCACCCCATCCGACGGATGACCTCCGCCGCCGTGGGATCCTTGATCTTCGGCTTGCCGTAGCACCCAGTGCGAGAGATCTCCCGCACCACCTCTCCCCATCCCCTGCCGGCATCCGGCGGCTCCGCTCCTTGGGCAGCTTTGTAAAGGGCCTCCGCACGGCTCCGGATCTCCGCTACCGTTGGCAAAAATGGGGATTCTTTGATAAGGGCTTCGATGGCCTTGACCAGCACCGGCTCTGGAATATCCTTCGTCATCAGCAAGTAGAGCCTTGCCTGCTCGGTCGTGAACTTCGGCCATGCCGCCCTAAGCATCCCAATGGCTATTGCCTTCAGGGATGGATCTGTCGAGCTTTGAGAGTTCATTGATTAAATCCTCCATGCTGTCGTTTCTCCGCGGAGCAGCCTGCGCCTCTTTCAAGGCATAGAACCCCTGCCACCCTCGCTTGATGCTCTGCGATACGATGGCAACCATCATCTGCTCATCGCCGCCGGAGAGCTGCTGCAGGTCCTTGAGGTTGAGCTCTGCCGCCTTTTCGGTCAGCGGCTTCTTCATCCTTATCCTCATCTTCTGCCATCCCTTGAGAGCAGAGAGCAGATCATGGTTTCCGCTGGAAAACCTTTCGAAGAAGGGGATCACCCCGCCCTTTCCCCCTTTTGGGGGTAGGGGGGTATTATATTCTTCCCTTCTTACATTCTTACTATTCTTACTTTCTTTTTTATTGTTGTGCCCTTCGTGTGCCCTCGTTGTGCCCTCGTTGTGCCCTTGCTGTGCCCTTGCTGTGCCCTCGGCTGTGCCCGCTTCACCTTCATAGAGCTGATATTTCCGCCAGTTTACTATATGTATGAGGGTTCCTGGGTGTGCCCTCTTGAGTGTCCAAAATCCCAGTTTTTCGAATCTGGCTAGTGCTCCACGCACAACCTTATGGCTCACATCATCACCGGCCCGATCAGCCAAATCACGGGTGCTGATAAAAACCTCCCCCGGCTGGATGGTGATTTCGTGGCCCAGCACATCCCACTTCTTCGGCGTCCAAGCGGCCAGGAACATGACAGTCATGAGCACCTTCACCTGTGGGCCGGTTGAATTGACGAAAATGGGGTCGTCAATCATCTTGCGATACAGCTTTATCCAGTTTCCTTCTGCCATGACCTCCGCCTTCTTATGCTTTTACTTCGCTAGTTTTTGGATCCACGTTCTGCGGTGCCTCTTCGTCCGGCTCGTTATCGATGGTGTAAATCTCATTCGGAGCGTCCAGCATATCCGCCGATGCATCCATCTTCATGGTCTTCACCGTCTCGTCCGTGGCCACGGCGCGGGCGAACTCTGTCTTGAGAGGCGCATATTTCAGCACCTTCTTCAAAACCGTTTTCTTGGCCATCTCGTCAAAGTCCGTCTGCCATGGACCGCTGCGATAAGCCTTGGATTTTTTCATGGCAAACTTTTCCACGTCCTCACGGCTCATGACCTCAAAACCAATGCCGCCGTTTTTCAGCTTCAGCACGGCGTAGTACATGATGACGTTGCCCCGGTCCTTTGGGGCCGGCACGTGCTTCAGCTTCGGCTCCAGTCCATATTCATACTCAAACACATCATTCTCGTGCACTTCGTGAGCCTGAATGGAGCTGACCTCTCCGGATCTATAAGCCAGATCCATGAGGCCTTTATACCCAAGCTGGAACTGGCACACATTGCCGTAAGGGATGAGGTAAGCCTGTCCTAGGGGCGTGTTCGGTTCCACCCCCAGCTGGGCCGCCTGCATCATCGCGCCAAGGAAGCTCTGGGGCGTGCATGTCTGCAGTTTCGGAGTGGAGGAAAGCGCCGTCAGCACCATTCTGGTGAAACGCTCCGGCGTGATGACGGAAGGGAGTGCCTTCCTGATCTGTGGCTCCATAGCCGTGATAAGGCCTTGCATGGTAGTCTTAGCCCCGTCCTGCTGAATTCCTGCTTTTCTTTCTGTAAGTCCGCCTTTCGTGTTCATAGTGTTTTGCTCCTTTCTCAACATTCCGGTAAGACGCCCAGATAAGGGCGCCACCAGAGGAAATCAGAATCGCTTGATCAAAAAATCCGTGTAAAATATCTGCTGCCGTACCGCTTAGCCTCCGGGCGTCCCAGTGTACTGGATCGCCCACTTGCAGCCGGTTGAAATCGTCCTCAGTCATTGGCTTTGATGCTGAAGCGGCGGGAAGGTTTACCGATGGTGATGCAGCCTTTCTCCTCCAGCAGCTGGTAGATGTCAGGGGTCTGCTTCTTGATCTTTGCCAGGGGAACCGAAGACCGCCCCGCCTGCGTCTTCCAGAGGACGCGATAGTGGTCTGTGGCTCCCTCTTCGGCATTGCCCAAGAGAGCCTTCAGCTGGTTTTCCTTTTCTGTAATCTGCTTTTTGAGTGCGTCCATGATGGCCTTGTCATCCTCTAGGGACGCAATCACGCCGTCGACGTCCGGCGGGAGAATAATAGAGTAATTGGGATCGCCGCCTTTGTACTGGGCAGAGAGAGCCGCCGCGCAGCTATCACTGCCATCCACAGGAGGCGGGGTCCTTGTCTCTACCAGCTTCCAGAAGTCTGTCTCCGCCATAATGAGATGCTGGATGTCCTCTTCGTTCCGTTCAATCCGCTTCCACTTGGCTTCGTTTCCACCAAGAAGAACAGCAATGTACCAGTAGTCTGCCCCCGTCACTGCCATGTAATGCAGGCACTGGCAGTAGTACGCATCCGGGATTTCATCATCCTTCTATTTGCGGTACTGTCTGACACCGGCAGTCTTGATTTCAAGACCGGCATTTTCACCAACCACCGTGCGGTCCACGTTGGCCAGCATGAACGGGTATTCCTTGCTCCGAAGTGTCCCCAGCCGTTTCACCTTCTTGCCAGTCTCTTCCTGGAACCAGTCGGCAATGTTGGATTCATTCTTTGTGCCCCAGTATACGTACTGGTTGCCCGACAGGTCAGGCGGATCTACCTGCCCCGTCTTCTCCAGCCAGAGCTGGTATGGGGATTTATATGGGTTCATCCCCATGATGACAGCCGCATCACTGCCACCAATTCCAATGGCTCTTGCCTCGAGCCATTTTTCATGGTCTTCTGCATCTTTGACCGATAAAATCAAATCACAGTTTGTATATGCCATTTCTTTTCCTCCTATTTCTGCTATAATAGAAGCAGGAATGAGAATCAAAACCTTCCTGCCCGAGCCTTGACAGCTGCTACTGCCAAGGCTCTTTTCTTTTCACTGCAGCACCGCCATTAGCAGGGTGTATGCCGCGGCGCACACCAGCGTCAGCGGATAGACCGCCACTTCCTTCCAGAACCTCTGGCGTGCGGCGCTGGGATCGTATTTTTTCGTGGCTACTTGAGAAGCGAGAGCCGCGGTTCTCGCTTCTTCTTGCTCGCGGGCGTCCATCATCTGATG
>ERZ1031897.439-NODE-439-length-15232-cov-5.993872_pt1 | contig 15232 bp, 9 predicted proteins | sample MGYA00517881_ERZ1031897 | MGnify/ENA primary metagenome ERZ1031897 (study PRJEB33719, sample SAMN04261280) | wastewater metagenome | biome: rural village; feature: human; material: feces | host: Homo sapiens | place: El Salvador | collected 2013-01-07 ... | reverse complement strand
CCGAGATCTACACTCTTTCCCTACACGACGCTCTTCCGATCTGGACTCCTGGAACAAAAATGATAACTAAAATTATTAAGCGTGACGGACGAGAAGCGAATTTTGACACAGAAAAAATAACACAAGCCATTTATAAGGCTGCACAGGCAATCGGCGGCAACGATTATGACGCCGCAAAGGCTCTTTCGTTACAGGTAAGAGATTTACTTGAGACAAAGTGCGGAGATAAGGCTCCTACAGTTGAGCAGGTACAGGACGCTGTTGAAAAGGTGCTTATTGAAAACGGTCATGCAAGAACTGCAAAGGAATATATACTTTACCGTGCAGAGCGTACAAGAGTGCGTGAAATGAACACAAAGCTCATGAAGATTTATGAGGACCTTACTTTTAAATCAGCTAAAGATAACGATGTTAAGCGTGAGAACGCAAACATTGACGGTGATACTGCAATGGGTACAATGCTCAAGTACGGTTCAGAGGGCGCAAAACAGTTCAATGAAATGTACATTCTCGACCCTAAGTATTCTAAGGCTCATCGTGACGGTGATATTCATATTCACGATCTTGATTTCTTTACACTTACCACAACTTGTTGCCAGATTGACCTTGTAAGCCTTTTTAAAGGCGGTTTTTCAACAGGTCACGGCTATTTGAGAGAACCTAATGACATTGCGTCATATTCGGCACTTGCATGTATTGCAATTCAGTCTAACCAGAATGACCAGCACGGCGGTCAGAGTGTGCCTAACTTTGATTACTCAATGGCTCCGGGCGTTAAGAAAACATACAGAAAGCGTTACAGAATCAATCTTGAAAGAGCAATTGAACTTTTGACAGATGCCGAAGATCCTGACGCTACAGTAAAAGAAATCTGCGAAAAGGCAGAGGAGGCAAGCGGCGAATGGCCGACACTCGAAAATCAGACTCCTAATTATAAAAAGGAAGAGCTTGCACTTCTTAAAGAAAAGTTTGAAGACAGAGTTGCCGAGAAAATTCAGCGTTTTGCGTTTAAACATGCCGAGGCTGAAACAGATAAGGCTACTTTCCAGGCTATGGAGGCACTTATCCATAACCTTAACACAATGCATTCAAGAGCAGGCGCACAGATTCCGTTCAGCTCACTTAACTACGGTACAGATACTTCTCCGGAGGGCAGACTTGTTATGAAGAACCTCCTTTACGCTACGGAAAGAGGTCTTGGCAATGGTGAAACACCTATTTTCCCAATTCAGATTTTCAAGGTAAAAGAGGGCGTAAACTACAATCCAGAGGATAAGAACTACGATTTGTACAAACTTTCAATGAGAGTTTCTGCAAAAAGACTTTTCCCTAACTTCTCATTTATCGACGCACCGTACAATCTCCAATATTACAAGCCCGGTCATCCTGAAACAGAGGTTGCATATATGGGCTGCCGTACAAGAGTTATGGGCAATGTTTACGATCCTGACAGAGAGATTACATACGGCAGAGGAAACCTTAGCTTTACTTCAATTAACCTTCCAAGACTTGCAATTCTTTCAAATAAAAATATTGACTTCTTCTTTGAACAGCTTGACAGAATGTGCGATCTCGTTGTAGGTCAGCTTCTTGAGCGTTTTGAAATTCAGTGTCAGAAACTTGTCAGAAACTATCCTTTCCTTATGGGTCAGGGTATTTGGCTTGACAGCGACAAGCTTACTCCTAACGATTCTGTAAGAGATGTTTTAAAGCACGGCTCACTCACAATCGGATTTATCGGACTTGCCGAGTGTCTTGTGGTTCTTACAGGCAAACATCACGGCGAGAGCGAAACTTCACAAAAGCTCGGTCTTGAAATTGTTGGCTATATGAGAAAGAAGATGAACGAGGCTACCGAGAAGTACAAACTTAACTTCGGTGTTATCGGTACTCCTGCAGAGGGCTTGTCGGGCAGATTTGTAAGAATTGATAAAGAGCGTTTCGGAATTATTCCGGGTGTTACAGACAGAGAGTATTATACAAACTCTTTCCATGTACCTGTTTATTACAATATCTCCGCATTTGATAAAATTAAGATTGAAGCGCCTTATCACAATCTTACAAACGGCGGTCACATCTCATATATTGAGCTTGACGGTGACCCGTCACAGAATATTGACGCATTTGAGGCTGTTATCCGTTGTATGAAAGAGAGCGGAATCGGCTACGGTGCAATCAACCATCCCGTTGACCGTGACCCTGTTTGCGGACATACAGGTATTATCGGTGATTATTGCCCGCAGTGCGGCAGAAAAGAAACTAAGAACGGTCAGGGATTTGAGCGTATCCGCAGAATTACAGGCTACCTTGTAGGTACAACAGAGCGTTTTAACAATGCAAAGGCAGCCGAGGTAAGGGATAGGGTAAAGCACTCTGTTTCCGAATGTTGCGGTATGGAAGATTTTTCCGATGATATTACAGCATAATTATGAGTAAAGATATTATAAGACTTTCAGGTGTTATAAAAAACAGCATAGTTGACGGCCCGGGTTTCAGACTTACAGTTTTTTGCCAGGGTTGTCCGCATCACTGCGAGGGTTGCCACAACGAAAAAACGTGGGACTTTGACGGCGGCTTTGACGGCAAGGTTGAGAAGATAATCAATGTCGCAAAGTCACTTCCGCTCTTGCAGGGACTTACTTTTTCGGGCGGCGAACCGTTTTGTCAGGCAGAGGCATTTGCAGAGCTTGGCAGACTTGCACACGAAAACGGATATAATGTAGTTACATACACGGGCTATACTTACGAAAAGCTGCTTGAGGGAGCAGACAAACATCCCGAATGGATGGATTTGCTCAAACAGACAGACTACCTTATAGACGGCAGATTTATACTTGAAGAAAAGAGCCTGATGCTTAAGTTCAGAGGAAGCAGAAATCAGCGTATTATTGATGTGAAAAAGAGCCTTGAAAGTAATCGAATAGTTGAAAATTACGATATATAAACAAAACCTGCGTTGTTGAGTATAACGCAGGTTTTGTGTTTTGCTGATTTTTTCAAAAGTCAGAGCAGCAGAGTATTTTGTAAAAAAATATAAAAGTATTTTACAAACCATAATTTACCCCAATTATTGAAAAAAGATACTGTAAATTAACATAGTATTATTGACAAAATTCTACAAACATTCTATAATTATTACAAATTTTATAGTTGAGAGGTATAGATTTATGAAAGTAAAAAAGATGTGTTGCGTTGCTCTTGCGGCATCTGTGCTTGCAACAGGCTCGGCAATGTTTACTGCAAATGCAAATGAGCTTGACAGCCATATGCTTGGCGATGTGAATTTTGACGGGAAAATAAATGTTGAAGATGTTGCCGCTCTTAATGATTATGTTAATGAACAATATAAACCTGACTGTACCGACGCTGTGTTTGCACAGGCTGCGGATTTAAACGGTGACGGAAAGGTTGATTATTCAGACCTTAATGTCTTTATAGATGAGTATATAAAAAGGAAACGGGAGGTTGGCGATGCAAATCTAAACGGTGTAATAGATGTTAATGACGCTACCTGTGTTCAGCAGTACCTTACGGGTGGTATTGATGATTTTAATATGGCTAACTTTTTGTGTGCCGATTTTAATACTGACGGTCAGATTTCGGTTAATGATGTTACTTATATTCAGAACTACATCTCGCACGGAAAATCGGATGTTATTACACAAGAGATTAAAGATAATGATGCAAAATATAGAAAAGCATACTCAAAATACTTGACATCAGATGTATTGGCAGCTATGAAGGGATGCTATTTAATTAAAAATGATGAAAGTATTATAAAAAGAGGAGATGGAATTTATTTTAGAGATTCTACCTGGCTTTATCATTACATTAAAGCAAAAAATAGATGGAACGGCGGTTTAAGAGTTATTGGTACATACGATCTTAAAAATAAAGATGTTGTATTTCCATCTAAAACAGATGGTGGTGTTACTGTAGATGGCATTGAATCTACTTCTTCTTCTATCCAGGGTGCACAGCTTGGTAGTGGTGAAGTATGCGAAAAAGGTGCATTAGGATTTTCTTTTGCCGATAATGGTAAAAGTGATTATTACGGATTTGTATTAAATTCAGCTTTCATTCCGTCTGGCTATGATGTTGGCAGAGATAGTTTTAAATTGAATTTAACTCTACAATACGTTTTCTTATCTGATAATGTTACATTACACGAAAGATGTTTCTATGGCGATAGTAATTTAAAACAAATTAAATTCCCTAATACGATTACCAAAATTTCTGATGATGTTGTATCGGGTTGTGAAAATTTAACTTATGTAAAAATCCCTGATAGTGTTAGAAAGATAGGTTCTGGTGCTTTTATGGGTACTGGTTTATCAAAAATAATTCTTGGAAAAAATGTTGAGGTTATAGAAGATTGCAGTTTTAGAAACACCTCTCCTAAAGAAGTTTATGTTTATAATCCTACAATGACTATAGGACCGGGAGCCTTTTATAACGATAATATGATTACTAATGGATACATTAACCCTAACTGTACATTTTACGGCTATAATCCTTCTACATTGTTGGAATGGTTGCAAGAGGATAAGGCAGATTTTGATGAGTTTGAGGGACCAATGGTTTATAAGTTTGCTGAAATTAAATAAAAGATTATATTATTAAAAGTTGGAGTAGATTATGCTTTAGCTGATTGCTTTATCAAGCAATTATAAAAGTTTGGTCGACCTTTTCAAAGGTCGTGAGTGTGGGCAAAGCCCACAAATACTTTCTGTTTATGCAATCTAACGATAGCCAAACAGGCGGCTTGAACAAATAGGCGAAAGCCTTTGCGAGAGCGGCAAAAGAAAATACACTTCATTTCATAGTCAACGCATTGCGTTGACTATGTTTTTAGCGTTTTTGTTTATAACAGCTGTCGACTGTTTTGCCAAACTAAGTGCAAGCACGCAAACTGCCACGCTGTTTGCGCCCGATAAATTGTTATATCGGAAGATATTATGGGCGCTACCCAAATCCGCAAGCCTTTAAAAAGGCTTGACCTAAATTTTAAAATTATTTGCTTTAAACTGTGCACTAAACAGTAATAAACAAAATACGGACTGCACACAAAATGCAGTCCGTAAATATTTGAATTATGTGATTTGATTATTTAATAGCCTCAAATGCTTCCTGTAAATCGAAGAGAATATCATCAATATGCTCTGTACCGATTGAAAGACGAATTGTATTTGGCTTAATGCCCTGCTCTGCAAGCTCCTGCTCGTTAAGCTGTGAGTGTGTTGTTGATGCAGGATGAATAGCAAGTGACTTAACATCTGCTACATTTGCAAGAAGTGAGAATACCTGAAGGTTATCAATGAACTTCTTAGCGTCTTCTTCTGTACCATTGATTTCAAAAGTAAAGATTGAACCGCCGCCGTTAGGGAAGTACTTATCATAAAGTGCCTTATACGGTGAGTTTGGAAGTGATGGGTGGTTTACACTCTCAACCTGTGGGTGATTTACAAGGAATTCAAGAACTTTCTTTGTGTTTTCTACATGACGCTCAACACGGAGTGAAAGTGTTTCAAGGCCCTGCAAGAAAATGAATGCGTGGAACGGAGAGATTGTAGCACCTGTGTCACGGAGAAGAATTGCTCTGATGTATGTTACAAATGCAGCACCCGGAGCAGCCTGTGTAAATACAGCACCGTGGTATGATGGGTTTGGCTCTGCAAACTGTGGGAATTTACCTGATGCAGCCCAGTCAAACTTACCGCTCTCAATAATTACACCGCCGATTGCCGTACCGTGACCGCCGATGAACTTTGTAGCTGAATGAACAACGATGTCTGCACCGTACTCAAACGGTCTTACAAGGTAAGGGGTTGCAAATGTGCTGTCAACAACAAGCGGAATATTGTGTGCGTGTGCAATCTTTGCGAGAGCCTCAATATCAATAAGGTTAGCATTTGGATTGCCGAGTGTTTCAATGTAGAGAGCCTTTGTATTCTCGTCAATAGCGTTTTCAAAAGCACCCTCTTCATCAGGATCAACAAATGTTGTTGTAATGCCGTAAGCAGGAAGTGTGTGTTCGAGAAGGTTATATGTGCCGCCGTAGATTGTCTTTGCAGCTACGATGTTCTCGCCTGCTTTAGCAAGAGCCTGAATTGTATATGCGATTGCAGCTGCACCCGAAGCTACTGCAAGAGCGGCTGTACCACCCTCAAGAGCTGCAATTCTCTGCTCAAAAATATCTTCTGTAGGGTTTGTAAGTCTGCCGTAGATGTTGCCTGCATCTTTAAGTGCAAAACGATCTGCGGCGTGCTGGCTGTTGTGGAATACATAAGAAGTAGTTGCGTAAATCGGAACTGCTCTTGCATCTGTTACCGGGTCTGCTGATTCCTGTCCTACATGAAGCTGAAGTGTTTCAAAGTGTAATTTTCTATCTTTTAATGTGCTCATTTTATTTACCTCTTTCAATAATTAATTTAGTTTGTTAAAATGTTATAATAAAAATAATGTAGTAATGTATTTGTTGCGTCAGCAACAACATCCAGAGGTACTGCACATTCGTCCGTATCGGTAGTTCTGTCTTAATAGATTTACAAATAATAGAAGCATTAGAATTCTCCTTTGCTAAAACTTACTAATTACATAGGTTTAATGTGATTGTATATTATCATATAATTTACCCGTTGTCAATACTATTTTTTAAATTTTTAAAAATATATTTGTTTAGTAGGTTTTTAGAGCAAAATTTGCCGGTTTTATAACATATTTGTAGAATTATAAGCGACCAATATACATATAGAAAGATAATTAAAATATAAATCGGATAAAAAACAACTTGAAAACCTACTAAATATATGTTATTATTATGTTATAGATGAATGCTATATTTTTGCAAATACTTAGTAAAAGGTGGTGTTAATTTGAAAATTTCTACAAAGGGAAGATACGCACTGCGAATGCTTATAGATTTGGCAATGCACCAGAATGACGGTTACATTGCACTTAAGGATATTGCGGCTCGTCAGAATATTTCAAAAAAATATCTTGAGCAGATTATGCCTATTCTTAATAAAGCCGATGTGTTACTTACAAACCGTGGATTTCAGGGTGGATACCGCCTTGCAAGAACTCCCGACCAATATACGGTAGGCGAGATTCTCCGCATTACAGAGGGCAGCCTTGCTCCTGTTGCTTGTCTTGACCACACTCCGAATAACTGCCCTATGAGCGAGGAATGCATTACTTTGCCTGTATGGCAGGGACTTAATGAGGTTATTACAAAGTATCTTGACGGCATCACTATTCAAGACATTATTGACCGTCAGACTGAGAGCATCGGCAATGACTATGTAATATAATAGTATATAAGTTTATAGAAAAAATTATAAAGCCATCTTTGATTTTATCAGTCAAAGATGGCTTTGTTTGTTAATTAGTTTTTTATTGTTTAGGCAAATAATGTTTTAACACACAAAGTTTAGTTTTGAAAATTTAGCTTTTGCGTTACTTTGTTGCCTTAACGATAATCAGCTAAAGCATAAATTTCTCCCAAAAACTTTTGATAAAAGCCCAAAATAACAGACCACAAAGCCGAAGTAAAATTCCGTCTTTGTGGTCTGTTAAAAAATTCCTAAATAATTTATTACAGGGTATAGATGTTAAATTATTTATCTGAGAACATTGGAGTTGAGAGGTAACGGTCGCCTGTATCAGGAAGAAGTGCTACAATTACCTTGCCCTTATTTTCAGGGCGTTTAGCAAGCTCGGTTGCCGCATATACTGCCGCACCCGAAGAAATACCTACAAGCACACCCTCTGTACGGGCAATAGCTTTGCCTGTTGCAAAGGCTGCCTCGTTCTCAACAGCGAAGATTTCATCATATACTTTGGTATCAAGGGTTTCGGGGACAAAGCCTGCGCCGATACCCTGAATTTTGTGAGGACCTGCAACACCCTTTGAAAGTACAGGTGATGTAGCCGGTTCAACTGCAACGATTTTTACATTTGGATTTTTTGACTTAAGATATTTACCTACACCTGTTACGGTACCGCCTGTACCAACGCCTGCAACAAAAATGTCAATCTTGCCGTCTGTATCCTCCCAGATTTCAGGACCTGTTGTTGCAAAGTGAGCAGCAGGGTTTGCCTGGTTTACGAACTGACCCGGAATAAAGCTGTGCGGAATGTCACTTGCAAGTTCGTCAGCCTTTGCGATAGCGCCCTTCATACCTTTTGCACCGTCAGTAAGAACAAGTTCTGCGCCGTAAGCCTTAAGAAGATTTCTGCGTTCGATACTCATTGTTTCAGGCATTGTAAGAATAATTCTGTAACCTCTTGCGGCTGCTACCGCTGCAAGACCGATACCTGTGTTACCGCTTGTAGGCTCAATGATTACAGAATCAGATGTAAGCAAGCCTTTTTCTTCCGCATCATCAATCATAGCCTTTGCTACTCTGTCCTTAACACTTCCTGCCGGATTAAAATATTCAAGCTTTGCAAGTACAGGTGTGTCAAGTCCCTGTGCAGCAGAGTAATTATTGAGTTTCATAATAGGTGTTCTGCCAATGAGGTCAGTGATTTTCTCGTAAATTTTCATAATGCATTCTCCTTTATAATATAATGTTTATAGTTATGTCCGTAATTGAAATTCAATCCTTATTAAACCTACATAAATTATAGGTATTATTATAGCACCGCAATATTGCATTGTCAACACTTAAATATAAATATTTCCGAAAAAATAATAAATATCGAATTTTTAATGCTGATATGCAATATGTATAGAAATACAACGGGATTTTTTATAAACAAAATTGCAAATACAATTGCAAATTTTTACAATATATGTTAAAATTAGTGCAATAATAAGCAAACGGATTTACCGTGAAATTTAAAAGAAGGTGTGTAACTTTGAAAAAATGTTTTTCGATTGTACTGACTGTACTTATGGCGGTGATAGCTTTTACAGCTTTTTCATCAGTTAATGCTGTTTCTGTCGAAAGTAATCAATCGGTACATACTAACCAAACAGCGGACTTAGGAATACCTCCGCTTGACTTCGGCGATTCAAATGACTATGACAGCGGCGATTCTGACTGGGGCGGCAGCTCTGACTGGGGCGGCAGTTCCGATTGGGGTGACAGTTCTGATTGGGACAGTTCAGACAACAGCAGTTCCGAAAGCAGCGGAGGAGGTCTTGGATTTGGCGGAACGTTAGTTGTTTTCCTTGTAGTTATCGGTATAGTTGTTTACAGCATGATAAGGAGCAAAAAGGACAGCAAAAGAACAACTAAAAGCACAACTACTACTGTTGGCAGATCACAGACAATTCAGCAGTCGGCAGGCAGAAATATTACACTTCCTGACCGTACGGCACAGATTTCAGACCTTATCAAGCAGAATGATCCGAACTTCTCGGCAGAAGATTTCCTATCATTCTCAAGATATGTATATGTTACCATTCAGGACGCTTGGAGCAAGCGTGACCTTTCACCTGTAAGAATTTATTTACACGATAATCTCTACAATCAAACTCAAAAACAGATTGATCGCAAGATTGCAAACGGCGTAATCAATAAGATTGAAAATGTAGCCGTAAGTACAGCTTATCTTACAGCGTATCGCAGAGATAAGGAATTTGAGTATGTTACAGTTTATCTCAATGCCCGTCTTACAGACTATGAGATAAACGAAAAGACCGGTCAGGTTCTCCGTGGAGATCCTAATGCAAGATACGAGTTGAGGTACACACTTCGCTTTGCCCGTAATGCAGGCATTAAGACCACAAGTGCAAACAGTCAGACGCTTAAGTCACACAGTTGCCCGAATTGCGGTGCTCCTCTTGAAATGTCAAGTTCCGGCAAGTGCGAATACTGCGGAAGTACAATTACAACAGGTCAGTATTCATGGGTACTCAGCGAATATTCTTCTATTCGTAACGATACTGTTGATCAAGGCATTTATATTGAAAAAGATAACAATGCTCAAAACAATACAAATAATAATCAGTAATTTTTTATTGCTGTTCGGGACCGGGATTTTTCCGGTCCCGATTTTTGTATTTAATCCGTAAATATTTTTTTATATAATGGCAAAATAAAGCTATAAACAAAGTTGTTTTTTACATAATGTATCAAATACTTGCATTTTTTTAACTTGTGTGTTATATTGTAAATGATTTGTTAATCAATATTTCTAAGTACAAGGTGATATTATGGATTACAAAATTATTGCACTTGACATTGACGGTACTCTGACTAACTCTCAAAAAGAGATTACTCCACGCACTCGATACGCTATTATTGACGCTCAAAAAATGGGCAAAAAGGTTGTAATCGCTTCGGGCAGACATCCTATGGGGATTCAGAGCATTGCAAGAGATTTATTGCTTGACCGCTATGAGGGTTATATTATGGCTTTCAACGGAGGAAAAATTCTTGATTGTACTACCGGACAAACTATTGTAAGTAAGGATTTTCCGAAGGAATACCTTTCCGACATACTCGGTGTGTTGAAAGAATCAAATCTTTCTGTTCATACCTATGATGATAAGAAAATCATTACAGGCGGCACTTTGAATGATTATTCAAATGTTGAAAGAGATATTCTCAAAATGGAAATGGTTGTTGTGGAAGATTTTGCGGCGAATATTCCTGAAAAAATCAATAAACTTTTACTTTCGGGCGAACCTGCCGAAATTGATAAATATAACGAAATTCTTGCAAAACGCTATGACGGTTTGCTTGATGTGTATAAGAGCGCACCGTACTTCCTCGAGATTATGCCTTTCGGCGTAACAAAGGGTTCTATGCTGCCTATGCTACTTGAAAAACTCGGTTTTACAAACGAAGAGATGATTGCTTTTGGCGACAATTACAATGATATAACTATGATTGGTTATGCGGGTCTTGGAGTTGCTATGGGCAATGCAGAGGAAGATGTAAAAAAGATTGCAAATTATGTATGCGAGTCAAATGATGATGACGGAGTTGCAAAAACACTTGAAAAATATGTTTTGAAAAGTAATATATAATTTGTAGTTGTGATATATAAATAGTTGTGATATATAAAAACTCTCTGAATTTAATCGGAGAGTTTTTTGCTTTGTCGAAAAATCTGTCTGCTTTTTAAAAAAACAGCACTTTGTTCACTTTTTTGTATAAATTACATAAAACAAGGATTAAATGTTTGGAAGCACAGATTTCTAATAATTCTAAATCAGAAAAAAAATCGTTAATAACTATTTTATAATTATATGTAGATGTTAAATTTTGATTTTAACGGAAAATGGAGGAAAAGCTATGACAAAGGTAAAAAAACTCATTGCTTTAATGCTCGTTGTCTGCATTGCGGCAACAGTAGGTATTGTGTCGGTTTCGGCTGCTACTGTTGACGATGCTGAGTCAGTTCAGGCTAAATACGACGGTATTAAAGTGCATGTGTATTCTGAAGACGGCGCACCGAACATCTATTATTGGAACAGCCTTCCGCAGAATATCGCAACAGATTACCCCGGTCCTAAAATGACCGCCGAGGGCGATAACAGCTACGGCTACACATTCGACAATGTAACAAAAATCAATATGATGTTTGTTACAAACGGCACTCAGTCTGCTGAAACAACAAGAAACAGCGGCGAGTGGTGGTACAAAAACGGAAGATGGTCTTCTAAGTCTTGGAATGATTTTGATGACTGGCAGAGAACGGATCTTCGTGAAGATTCAATTTACTTTGTAATCACAACTCGTTTCTATGACGGTGACACAGGCAACAATGTTCATTGTTGGGACGACCAGCAAGCTAACAACCCTGATTCAGACCCTGCTTGGAGAGGCGACTTTAAGGGCCTTATCGAAAAACTTGATTACATCAAGGCTTTAGGCTTCAGTGCAATTTGGATTACTCCTGTTGTAACAAATGCGTCAGGTTATGACTACCATGGCTATCACGCATTCGATTTCTCAACTGTTGATGTTCGTTATGAGAGTGACGATGTTAAATATCAGGATCTTATCGATGCTGCACATGAAAAAGGTATGAAGATTATTCAGGACATAGTTATCAATCATACAGGTAACTTTGGTGAGGCTACTCTCGCTCCTATGTTTACAAAAGAGTATAACACACTTAAGGATCTTGAATCCGTTAATTGTATGGTTCCGATTCCTGATTCGGATTTTGCAAAAACATTCCCTGACTATGACAGTCTTGCTCCGGGTTATCAGTATCAGGCAAGACTTAATATAATGAAGGATACTAAGGCTCTTGATTCAGGTTCACATGACACGGAAAATAACTATCATCATTATAAAGACCTTAGCTGGGAAAGCCCAACTGTACAGACAGGACAGATTGCCGGTGACTGCGTTGATGTAAACACAGAAAATCCAAAGGTTGCAGAGTATCTTAACAATGTTTACGGCGATTATATCAACATGGGTGTTGACGCATTCAGAATGGATACCGAAAAGCATGTATCAAGACTTACTCTTAACCAGTTCTATTTCCCATCATGGCTTAAGACAGGCGGAAAGAATTTCTATGTATTCGGCGAGGTTTGTACTCGTGTAAGCGAGTTCTGGAACCATAATATCCCTGCAATTTCTGCTCCTTTCTATACTTGGGCAGAAACAGACAGCAATTATATCAATGCTCTCGGCGATGATCAGCTTGAAAATGTAAACCTTACAAATGCTCACTATGCAAGCAATTCATCTACAAGTAATCAGCCAACTTCTGATAATGTTTATCTTAATGGTATTACATATCATACTCCTGATTACAGTAAGGGCAATGGCACAGGCGTTATTGACTTCCCAATGCATTGGAACTTCTCTACTGCCAGCAATGCATTTACCCGTGCTCTTGAAGAGGATCCATATTATAATGATTCAACATGGAATGTAACTTATGTTGACTCCCATGACTACGGTCCTGATATGGATACTCGTTATAATGGCGGTACTCAGGCTTGGGCAGAAAACCTTTCACTTCTCTTTACATTCCGTGGAATTCCATGTCTATACTATGGTTCAGAAGTTGAATTCCAAAAGGGTGTAAGTATAGACCTTGGTCCAAATGCTCCTCTTTCAACTTTAGGTCGTGCATATTTCGGCGATTATCTTGAGGGTGATGTTTCAGCTACTGATTTCGGTGAATATAGCGCATCGGGAACAGTTGCCGAAACTCTTAATTCTCCGCTTGCTGTTCACCTTAAACAACTGAATATGATTCGTAGGGCAGTACCTGCTCTCCAGAAAGGTCAGTATACAAAGGACAGCGAATATGTAACCGGTAATATGGCATTTATCCGCCGTTATACAAATTCAAGCGAAGGCGTAGACAGCCTTGCACTTGTAACTATTTCAGGCGGCGCTACATTCAAGAACATTCCTAACGGCAAGTATATTGACGCTGTTACAGGTGATGTTAAGACTGTTACAAACGGCACACTTACAGTAGGCAGTATCGGTAAAGCCAACATGAGATGCTATGTAGCTTGCGGTTCAGGCTTCACAGGCATTGACGGTAAGATTGGTACAAACGGTACATATCTTAAGTAATTAAATAGTTAAATAATTATAATTACAACTAAGAGGATGGAGTAAAATTCATCCTCTTTTTGTATATATTTGCAGATAAATGAATATTTTTGCTAAAATGTATATAAATATGACATAATCTTAATTATAAATAAGACACTTTAAAGCATTTTGTATCTTTTCTTTTGCTTTAAAATGTGATATAATGTTCTTTAATGGTAATTATAAATTTACTAATCTTTATTGTAGGAAGTGATTTTGATGGGCAGTTATTCAGATAACACACCGGCTATCCATGACTTGGCACAAAAAATGATCTCAAATTCGATGATCGATACAAGTCTTTATTCAAAGTATAATGTTAAGAGAGGACTTCGTGACCTTGACGGTAAGGGTGTATTAACAGGCCTTACAGATATTTCCACAATTATCCAGAATAAAGAAGTTGACGGTAAGCTTGTTCCTTGCGACGGTGAGTTGTATTATCGTGGATATAATGTAAACGATATTGTCGGCGGTATTCTTGAGGATGATCGTTTTGGTTTTGAAGAAGTTGTTTACCTTCTTCTTTTTGGCGAAATGCCAAATGTCGCACAGCTTAAGGATTTTAAGGAATTGCTTGTAAAATACAGAACTTTACCGCAGAACTTTGTTCGTGATGTTATTCTTAAAGCACCGAGTGAAGATATGATGAACTCGATTGCTCGAAGCGTACTTACTTTGTTTTGTTACGATGATAACCCTAATGATACATCGGTAGATAATGTTCTTCGTCAGTGTATTCAGCTTATTTCAGTATTTCCGATGCTTTCGGTTTACGGTTATCATGCATATAACCACTATCTCCGTGACAAAAGCCTTTATATTCACCGTGCAGAGCCTACTATGTCCACAGCGGAGGTTATTTTGTCATTACTTCGTCCTGACAGAAAATACACACCGCTGGAGGCAAAAGTTCTTGATATGGCGCTTATTCTTCATATGGAGCACGGCGGCGGTAACAACTCTACATTTACAACTCATGTTGTAACTTCTTCCGGTACAGATACTTATTCGGCAATTGCAGCGGCTTTGGCATCTCTTAAAGGTCCTAAGCACGGCGGTGCAAATGTTAAAGTATTCTATATGTTTGAGGATATTAAAAAGCACATAAAAGACTGGAAAGATGACGAAGAAATTGAAGATTACCTTGAAAAAATACTCGAAAAGCAGACATTCGACAGAATGGGTCTTATCTATGGTATGGGTCACGCTGTTTATACAATTTCTGACCCTCGTCAGATTATTCTTAAGGGCGCAGTTCAAAAACTTGCAAAAGCAGAAGGCTATGATGAGGACTTTGAACTTTATGAGAGAGTAGAAAGACTTGCTCCGCAGGTTATCGGCAAAAAGCGTAAGATTTATAAAGGCGTTGCGTCCAATGTCGATTTTTACAGCGGCTTGCTTTACAGTATGCTTGACATTCCTTGTGAGCTTTATACACCGATGTTCGCTACAGCCAGAATTGCAGGTTGGAGCGCACATAGACTTGAGGAAATCGTAAATGGCGGTAAGATTATCCGTCCTGCTTATATGAGTATTTCTACAACAAAGAATTATACTCCACTTGATAAAAGATAATATTAAAAATTTAGGCGGATACTTGCAAAGAGTACCCGCCTATTTTTTCGTAAAAGTTATGGTTTGGCTGATTGCTTTATCAAGCAATTATAAAAGTTTGGTCGACCTTTTCAAAG
>ERZ1031897.436-NODE-436-length-15256-cov-11.276232_pt1 | contig 15256 bp, 4 predicted proteins | sample MGYA00517881_ERZ1031897 | MGnify/ENA primary metagenome ERZ1031897 (study PRJEB33719, sample SAMN04261280) | wastewater metagenome | biome: rural village; feature: human; material: feces | host: Homo sapiens | place: El Salvador | collected 2013-01-07 ... | reverse complement strand
TCGGCAGGCACCGTCGTGATGCTCTTCACGTCGAGTCGCAGCTCAGGTATCGGTTCAAACTCCACGATGTACTTGTTCGTGCCCTTGCCCGAAACGATGTCGGCAATATGCAGACGATAGTCGAGCTGCGGGTCGATGCCGTCCTTCATCGTGTAGTCGGTTGTCCAGAAGTTGGCAGCGTCGAGCGGTCGGTTGTTCGTCTCGTCGGTTATGCTGAGTATCTTCGCGTACTTGCCCGCCGGGTTAGCCACAGCCGTGTAGAACCAGTGGCGAGGCACGTTCGTCGGCACCGTCACGCGGTAGTGCGTGTTGTCGATGCGCTCCATTCTGGTCTCCCCGCTCAGCGTCACGAGCTCCTCGTCGGTGCCGTTGGCGAAGTAGATATGGTCGGGCGCATCCTCCGAGTCGGGCACGTCGTTAGTGATCCATGCACGATACACCTTGTCGCCTATTGTGGCGTTCATGCTGTGTATCAGCTCGTGTATGGTGACGCGGTCGAGCAGCGAGAGGTCGGGGTTGCCGTAGTCTGTCACGTGCGTAACGCTCACGTCATACTCCGTGAAGTGGCCCATGAGCGACGCTGTGAGGTCCCATGTGGCGTACGAGGCAGTGCCGGCGGCTATAGTGCCAAACTGCGTAGCGATGTCGTCGTCGAGCGCCATCGTCTTCTCGCCTCCGTTAAGGCTCGAACTGATGATGTCGAAGTCGATGAGCAGTCCCTTCTCGTTCTCCACAATCTCAGGCTTCTTCGTAATCATGCGCACGTTGTTGGCGTCGCCCTTGCCCTTGTTGTGTATGAGCACCGAGAACTCGGCAGGTATCACCGGCTCAACGACGTCGGGCGTGAGCGGGTTGTCGCCGTATACGTCGCGCTGCATGAAGTAAGTGAGGTCGAGCTCTGGCGACGGCTTCACCTGCAGGCTCACGGGGAAGAGCGAGCGGTTCTGCGTCGTGCTACCGTCCTTGAAGCTCAGCGTTCCGCCGAAGCTATAGGTGGTGAGGTTCTCGGGCGCTGCATACTTGGTAGGAATGAAGAGTATGGTAGCCACGCCCTTCTTGCCTGCGCCCAGTCGCCATGCGCCGTCCTTCTCGCCCTCGAAACCTTCTATCTTCTCGATAGCTATCTGCATCTCGCGCGATGTAGCCATGAAGCCGGTCTCCATGTTCGTAGCGTTAACGTCGACGAGGATGTCCTCAATGGCGTTGCTCGATCCGTTCTCAATGGTGAGCGTGCCGCGGAACGCCTGACGCGTGAGCACCAGCTTCTGCTTTATCTCGAGCTTCACTTGTGCGCAGGTGTTCTCCGACTGCGTCTCCATATACTGCAGCATGTCCTTGCGTGCACTTCCCATGAGGTCGGTCCATGTAGGTATGCCCAGGTTGACGAGCTTCGTCACACAGTTCTGGCGTGTCTGCAGAATGTCTGCCACAACAGCCTCATCCATGTGGTTGTCGCTGATATAGCCGCGTCCGTCCTCCTTGCTCCATGTGTTGCGCAGACGCTCCACATAGTTGCGCAGCGAGAAGTCGGCTATGTTGGCACTCTTGTTCGGCATGAGCGATGTGAGGTACGGACCTACGCCCTGGCTCTTGTCGTCCACCGTGGTGTTGTCCGGAATGGTGTTCAGGTCGAACGTCCAAAGCGTGCCGTCCACGCGCATCTTCTGCAGCTCAAGGTCGGCTTTGTGTATTGCCGACATCAGCTCCACGCCGAAGTCCTTCATGCCGAGCGCCTCAGGCGCCTTGGTGAGCTGTCGGTTGTACTCCATGTAGGTGTCGAAGTAGCTGAAGAACAGGAACTGCTTGTAGCCCGACGACTCCATCAGAGCCGGTATCGGCTTATCTTCGGCAGCAGCTGCCTTGCGCATCGGCGCCTTGCTGAACTTATCAGCCATCTCCTTGCCCCATTTTCCGAGACACTCTACCATGTCCGGTCCGTAGTTGGAAGCTATACCCTTCAGGCAGCTGAACAACGGAATCTTGTCGGCTACCTTTCCGCTGAGATAGTCCATAGCGCAGTCGCCTGCAAATTGCAGAGCCGATCCTTCAAGAGCGTTGGTTATGGCTGGCGCCACGCAAGTTGGCAGGTCGGGAAGCGGCACGCACTCTATTGCGGTACAGAACAGCTTAAGCAGAGCCTTGGCGTCTGTTCTGCCGCCGCTCGCCGTTGCATAGTCGCCGAAATCGCCATAAGGTCCACCGCCCAGTCCGGGTTGTGTCTGAGGATAAATTACAGCGTGTCCGCCACCTGCTGGTGGTGGGTCAGAACATTCGGCGTTGTCCTGCACGAATCTGATGATAGAACCTATCCATGCATACTTTGCGTTGTCGCCGCAGGGCCACTCGAACTTGGTGCCCATATCGCCGAAGCACTTCTTTGCTCTGCCCTCGGCACGCTGCATCACCTTGCGCTTCACGTTGCGTGCGAAGTCGTCGCTGTTGAAGTCCTCCTCGTGCATCACGAGCACCGGTATCACGTAGCTCTGCTCGGGAGCGAGCGTGAAGCCGGAGTATTCTACCATCGGCATGAACACGAAACCGTCTGCCGTTGGCGGTGTGTACTGCACGTTCTGTGCGGCAATGAGTCCGCGGTTGCGCAGCACTACGTTGAAGAGTGCGCTCTTGCCGCGGTTGATGTCTGCAAGAATGATTGCGTCGGGAGCATTCATCTCCACTACCGGCACAGGCACCTGCGTCTCGTATGTCAACTTGGTGGTGATGTCGTACTCGTCTTCTATCTCTGTCTCCTCCACCGTCCAGTCTACTCTGATTGCCTGGTAGCTGATTGTGGCAAGATGCTCGGTTGTCTCGCCCGGACTCACCAGTACGTTCTGGTCGTAAGTGTCGTGGCGGTCTGCCGTAACGTGCAGATGATAGTAGCCTTCGTTCAGATCGTTGAACGTAATGCTGCCGTCCGCGCCCGTCACATCCTGCATCACGAGTGCGCCGGTGTTATAGTCGGTGAGTCGCACGCTGGCGTTGCTCACGTACGGATGCTCGCCGTCCTTGTTGCCGTATATGGTGTTCTCGTCGCGAACGCGGATGCGAAGGTTGCCCTTCTCCTCGCTCACCACCTTCACGTTGAAGCCAATCTGCTTGCCGTTGCCCTCGCTGCAGTTGATGGCGATACTACCCTTCTGGTAGACATTCACGTCGTAGTTGGCAGCGTTGAACTTAAGCATCACCGTAGCACTGTCGCCCGTTGCCAGCGACGGCATTGTGGCAGGCGTAGCCAGACTGATGAAGTCGGAAAGCGCAGCAGGCAGCGATACGGTTATCTTGCCCGTCTCGGCTATGCCGGTATTGGTGAGCACGATGGGATATGTGCGCACCTTACCCTTGGTCACGGTGGTGTTGATGCTGTTGGTAGACACCACGAGATTCGGCGTATGCTTGCGTGTGTAGTTGTAGGTCACTACGCTGAGCGATGCGCCCTCGGCTGTTGTAATGTTGAACGTCAGGCGGTCCCACTCCTTAGTTTTAGAGAGCGAAAGCGGCTTGATGGTGTAGCTTATCTCGGCTGTTCCGCCGCCCGCAAGCTCTGTGTCGCCGCCGAACGTAACCTCATACTGTTCGTTCGGTTCGCAGGTTGCTGTCAGACTGTGCTGAGGCAGACTGCTCATGTTCTTCACCTTGATAGTGCCGCGAGCCACATCACCTTCGTACATCTCGTGCTTGATATACTCGGTTGTGGTGCGTGAGATGCCGTACACGGCGAAAGTGCCCTTCTGTGTGCTTATGTTCTCGCCAGGCGTGCAGACACCGTAGCCATACTCGCCGCCCATACCAGCCTGGATGGTGTACTCTGCAGAGTATTTGCCCTCGGCGTCGGTGGTGGCTTTCAGAGCTATACGCGAACCGGCATAGACGATGTATGGTTCTACCTCAACGTTGGCTGCCGCAGCGCCGCCGCGTGTTTTCACCGTGCCGCCCAGCACTACCTTCTCGCCAATGTTATATGTGTTCTTGTCGGCTTTGACGTCGTAAGTGTATGCCGTCGTTACGGTTGTCTCGGTATAAGCGCTGTTGTTGATGGTCTGCAACTCGGTTACGGTGCCGTTCGGGTTGATTTCTGCCGACACTCTGTACTTTCCGGGCACACTCGGTGCGTCCAGTTCCACAACAGATGTGTAGGTAGCGCCCACCGCGATGTCGGCATCTGTCTGCGTCATAGTAGAGCTTGAGCCGATGCTTGTGCGGATCTGTGTGCCCTTCGGCATCTTGATGGCACCGATGTTCTTCACCTTTACCGTCACTTTCGCCTTGCTTCCTGCCTCAATCTCTGCGTCGCATGCAGGAGTCTGCATCTCTGCGTCGGGCAGAGTCTGGTCGGAGATGAGCATCCACACCGTACCTGGACTATAGCCTTCGCTGCTTGCGATGACAGAAATGGTGCGGTTGCCCTCGCTGGCCTCGTTGCTCAACGCGACGAACGGCGTTGTAACGCTCTCCTTTCCGGCAGGGATAGTCACGGTCTTTGCAAACTGCAGGTCGTCGCCCTTCGCGCTCAGCGTAACCGTGAGCGGACTGGTCGTTGCGTCGTTGCGACTGATGGTGAGCGTAGCGCCTGTCGCGTCGCCTTCGAGGATAGTTGTCTTGTTAGAAGTGACGCTGAGCGTCGGTCCGTCGTTGTCGAGGACGGTTATGGTGTCGCTCACCACGGTCTGCTTGTCGCCTATCGCAGAGCAGCCGCAATCGGTGATGTATATAGCTGCGCTGAACTTCACCTTGCGTGTGCCGTCCACCTTCTGGTTGTCCTTCACGCCGATGGGGAACGTCACTTCCTCTGTGCCTTCAGGCATAGTTATCGGCGTTGTGTAGTAGAGTTCGCCGTTGCTGTCGTCGCTCAGCTTCAGCGTAATCTTGCTGTTCTTTGCCTCGGTGCGCTTGATGGTGGCGTGAATGGCGTTGTAGCCTGCCGCCTCGCTCACGGTTGTGGGCAGTAGAGTCATGCTGATAGCCGGCACGTCGTTGTCCTTCAGCACAAAGAGCGCTTTGCCCGTCAGATGATGGTCTGCCGACACGCTGAGCTGCAATGTCTCGTCGTTGGCTGCGATGTTATCGTCAATGATCGGAATGTCAATCACGGCTTCTGTCGCTCCTGGCTCGAAGGTGTAGCTCTTTGGCAGGCGGAAACGCTTCGGTTTCTCCACGCTGAAGTAGACCGTGAGCGTATCGTTGCCGATGCGGTAAGGCACTCTGACGGTTGCTTTCATCGTTTCGCCCTCGTTATACTCGGTCTTGTCGAGTTTTACGGTGATGGGCAGCAGTTCGTCGTCCTTTATATTAAAGGATGTAGCTACATCCTGCGGGTATCCGTTGGCTTTGTTCACGGTTATGGTGACCTTAGAGTAGGCGTTCACCATGTTGTTGTCGGGACAAACCACGTCGAACGACGCTGCCGATTGGCCTTTGCTGATGGTAACAGTAGCCGGAACCTTAGCGTGTTCGGGCAAAGACGAAGCAATGCTGAATGTCTCGTCCATACTGCGGTCGCCGCTGCGCTTCAATGTGAGGCGCATCGACTCGCCTTCCTTCACGCTGTTGTCGGGAGCGGTAAGGAACAAGTGCTTCTCAAGCTCGGCGGTTCCGCCGGTTGCGGTGTTGTTGACGCGGTCGGCGTTGTACTCGCCGCAACCGCTGCTTGGCTCAACCACCACTTTCGCCGTCACTTCGCCTTCGAGACCGACGGTCTGCGAGAGGTTGAAGATAGCGCTGCGTGCGATGTATCCGCCCTTGAGTAGCGTATTACTGAAGTAGGTATTGCCTACATGCACCGCTTCTTCGGTCTCGTTGCTCACGAGATAGACACGTTCGGTCCAGCCGCTGTGCGTATCGGCGTTGCCGATGTTGCTCACTTTCCAAGTTACAGTGACATAATTGCCCGGCACAAGCGTACTCTCGCTGATATTAACATCGGTAGTAGCAAGGTCGGGAGCGTTTTCTCGCTGCACCGTGTAGCTGCCGTTCACGTTAGAATCGCCCTGAATGTTGTCGCCTTTGCGGTTTGTGATGATAACATCCGACAAGCTCACGGCGTACTCCGTGCCGGGGTCCAATCCTGTCGGCACAGCCATCGGGAAGTTGATGATTGTGCCGGCGTTGCCCGACAGAGGACGATTGCTCATATTCACGACAACCACTCTATATTTATGGTTGCCGAGATTTCTTACCGACACCGTGTGTTCGTTTATACGCGACTGGCTCAGCGTCGGCGCTGTTCTTGACGAGCGGTCGAATGGCAGCTGCAGGTCGAACTGCAGCGCCACCACCTCGTCTGTGTTCTCAAGGCTGATAGGTATCAGCACGTCCTTGCCCTGACCACCTGTCAGCTTTCCTACCGACAGGTTGTTCTGAGCCGTTGCCGTGATGTACATCAGCAAGAACAGCATCATGGTTATGTATCTTCTGATCTTCATGTCTATTGATGTCTGTTAATAGCCTTTTTCTTTCCGTTCACAATATAGACGCCTTCGCGTGCAACGCCGTTCAGTTTGCGTCCGTCGAGGCTGTATACAGCTTCGCGGCTGTCGACGTCTGTGGTTATGGCGTCGATGTCTGTGGTCTGACCCTCAAACGCTACGCCTACCGGCTGTGCATCTATGTCTGCAGCCATCGCCTGGTATACTCTTGCCGGCTTGGCGAGTCGCAACAGCTTGGTGCGTCCGCAGATGATGTCGCCCGTAGTGCTTATTATCACTACTCGAACGCCGTTAGCCGTGTCGTGTGTCAGGAGCTGATAGCGCTGCTTGCTCATAGCAAGCTTCACATCGTTAGCCCTTACGCCAGCAAGTGTGATGTCGAGCGCAGCCACCTGGTCGGTTGCGTCGAGCCACAATGCGCCGTCTTCCACGCTGAGCACGTTAGCTGTAGAGGCTTCTTCGCCCATGCTCTCCGTCCAGCGTCTTTGCGCAGCCATAAGACTCTTCTGGTCGGCGTTGTCGTTGCTGCCGATGAAGATGTTTATGGTTGCCACAACGTCCTGCACATTGATGCCGCCGCCCTCATAAGTGTCGGCTGCCGGATAGTTGAAATTGCCGTTCTGCGTGCCCATGATGTAGTTGAGCGTCTGTTGCGCGTCGAGCACGTCTACCGATGCGTCGGCGTTCACATCGCCCTTTATCCACGTCAGCTTAGCACGCAGGCGGTTGTTCTGTGCCACGCCTTCATACGATCGGATGCAAAACTCCGTGCCGCTTGCGTAGTTGTACGTGCCGCTGAGATAGTAGCGGTAGGCTCCGTCTGTGTATCTCATCTCGCCTACATAACTGTTGTTGGCGGTAGTATAGATGCGGAGCGTAGGGTGAGCCTCGAAGTTCTGGTTCTTATGGTCGTAAGCGATGAGCGTTCCGAGCTGTATGTCGGCATGCTTGTCACCCATAGCCCACTCCTGCAGCGTGAAGGTAGAGAGACTGTAGCCTTCGCGCTGATTCTGCAGATTGAGCGAGGTGATGTGGGCAGGCAGAACGCCGCTAAGTTCTGTAAACAGATTGTAGCCAAGATTGAGCGTCTCAAGCGCAGGCAGGAGTTTGCAGAACGCAGCCACATCGCCACTCAAACTGTTTCCGCTCAGATTGAGCGTGCGCAGACTCTTCATCTCCATTCCCTCTGTAGGCAGTGTGCCTCGGAGGTTGTTGTTCTGAAGATCTATAGCCAGCACGTGACCTTCTTCGTCGAATGTGACGCCGGGCCAACCGGTAGACGTTACGGCATTGCTGCCGATGCGCCATGTCTTGTTGGTCCATGCGCCGCCGTTGGTTGCCTGATAAAGCACTTTCAGAGCCTCGTAGTCGGCGGCATCAATGTAGCGTTTGATGATAGAGACTGGATCTGAAACCTTTATGTTGTTGCTCTCGTCAGACTCAGTCTCCTCGTTCCAAATATCTGTCTTCACGAAATAGCTTATTCCGTCTGTAGATGCGTCGGGACTCGTGACATTGAACGTTACGGTGTACTCCTCTCCAGGCTGCAACACGCCGTAATGAGCTTGCTGTCCAACCTGAACCGCTCCACTGGGTCTATCTTCATAGAGCATATCTGTCCAAGCACTGCTGCGTGTAGCACCCTTACCGATGTTGCGCACAACAGCCGTGATTTGGAACGTAGTGTTTGCCTTCACCTCCGCCGGCACCGTCACCGACTCAACCGTAAGGTCTGAGCGCTTGCGTATGCTGAACGTGCGGTGTGCGCTTTCGACAGTCTCGTTGCACTCGCCATGCGCCGTAGCATACCACTCGTACGACGCGCCTTCTACGGGCACGAACGCTGTTGAAGGCGATGTCGTCTTTACTTCCTTCCACTCTTCTGCGTTCTCTGCCTCGGCATCGGTGCGGCGATAGCGGAACGTATAGCCTACAGCAGCCTGACCGAGATTGCTGCAGCTGAGCGTAACCTGTCCGTATTCGAGCACGGCGTTGTCAGACGGCGAACTGAGCGCGAGACTCTTCAGCAACGGCTTCACATACACCTTATATATATATGTGTACATCGCTACGCCATCGAGCTCTACGCTTACGTGATACGTAACGAGGTCGGTCTTGCTGCCTTCGTTCGTGAGCGTCATGGCAGGCAGATTGCCGGTGCCGGTGAGCTGGTAGCCGCGTACGGTGCAACCCTCAGCTACACTTGCCGTCCACTTCACCTTCACTTTCTCGCTGCTGCTTATAGCGGTGAACGCTTCGGGTTGCGTGCTTGCGCCCGAACAGATGGTCTGTGCCGAGAAGCGGTCTATCTCGCCGATGTTTATCGCGGCTCCGTTGAGCGTTACCACCACGTTGTCGAGCGAGATATGGCGGAAGAAGTCGGTAGCCTTCTGCATGTCGGTGCTGTTGGCTGCCACGTTGAAGCGCAGCGTGACGGGGTTCTGCGCTTCGTTCTTGAACGCCATCACGACGCCCGCCTTGCCCAGCTTCTCTGTCAGCGTGCTGAGCAGCGCCAGCGAGTCTGTCGACTGGAGATTGGCGTCGAACGCCTCCTTGCCACCGGTCTTTACGTTGATGGTGCCGTCGGGCGTACACTGCGACAGCAGAGAGAGCATCTCGTGCATCGACTTGAACGCACGTGCACTGTTCACAGTGGGGTCGAGTCGGTAGTCGCCGCTCGCCGACCATGTGTTAGCCGGGTTGATGATTATCTGCTGTTCGGCTGTGACGGTCTTCACTATGCCACGCGCCGTGAGACGCACGGTGTAAGTGCCGGCTTCTGCGTAGCTGTGCATAGGATTGCGCTCGGTGCTTGTAGCGCCGTCGCCGAAGTTCCACTCGAATGTCTTTGCGTTCTCGCTGCTAAGATTGGTGAACTGGGCGCGGTTCATGTATGTCTCTACAGAGAACTTCGCCTGCAGATCGCCTTCCTCGGGCGTGCTCACCACGAGTCTACCCGAACGGCTGGTGAAGTTGATGACAGCGTCGGCAGTGGTTGTGCCTGCGATGTCGCTGAACTTCACCGTGTACACGCTGTCCTTCAGCGCTTCCTGCGCGCTCACCGGTATGCGCACCACCACTCCGTCGTGCTCCACAATCTGCGTTCCGCCCTCAAGGCTCACGCTCAGCACGCTGTCCTCCTGCGCCGCCTGAACGGTGTAGGCTTCGGTGCGCAGCGTCTTCTGTATATTGGCGACATCCACCGTCAGGTTCTTAGGCAGATGCAGCTTGAAGCTGAGCGTCTTCACGTTGCCCGTGTTCTGCATGTATATAGGCAGGAGCGTTGTCTCGCCACGATACATCGACGTAGTTGTGGCGTAGAGGCTGTGTCGCTGCTTGCTGTCGGTAGACGGCTCGCTGGGCGACGACGGCTTAAACTCGAAATGTGCCACGAGGTGCACGTCTTCTTTGCCCATCGTTCCGTTGAACGTGCGATACTGTCCGATTATTTCGGAGCTGCCTTCACGCGTCCAGCCCTTGAACTCATAGTCGCTTGCGGAGTATACCGTCACGCCGAACGTGCTGCCCTCAGACACAGAGAAACCATTACTCTGATAGAACCCTGCCAAACCTGCGGGGTCGCACTTGAAGTAGACCTTATGCTTCGGTTTCGTCTCGTTAGGCTCAGCCGGACTGCCCGGCGTGAAGCGATAGTGGGCGGTGATTGTCTCGTCGTTCTCCGTAACGGTATAGCTTACCGCACGATTAGTAGAGATAACCGTTCCGTCGCTTGTTGTCCAGTTGACGAACGTATAGTCGCTGTACGTAGACGCCGTGTAAGAGTTGGTGACGCCCACGGCATACTCCTTCACCTCGCTCGTCCTTATCGACGACGGGTCGTAGGCTATGGTCAGGCGGCTGGTCTTCTGATATTCGTAGTTGGCGGTGAGTGTCTCAGCGCTGTTCAGCTTGCGGTGGGTGAACGAGCTGCTCGTGCTCACCACCTTGCCCTCAGCGTCGGTCCAGTTCTTGAAGCGCCAGTTGGCGTTTCGGGCTACAGCCTTCACGCTCACATTGGCGTTCACAGCATACAGTCCGCCTCCGCTCACGGTGGCAGCCTCTACGGGCTGGGCTTTCAGCGTCAGCTTGTAGCGTGCTCCCGGTTCGGGAGGACTGTCGGGGTTGAAGTCCTGTCCTCTCGCCACCATGCTTAGCAGCATGGCGAGGAGAGTCAGTATATATCTTGACTTGATCATAGTAGCTTTACTTTACTATTTTCTTATGATTCTGAATATAGATGCCCTTCTGAGCGGTGCTGTTCACGCGGCGTCCGTCGATAGTGTATATAGCGTTGTCGGCGTCGGCGTCGTTAGCAATAGTGTTGATGCCCGTAGTGGGCGCCTCGAAGGTGAGAGTGAAGCGGTCGTCCAGGTATCCCTCGGCAGCGCAGAACGTGTACGGCATATCTACAGCCACGCCATAGTCGAGCAGCTTAGCTCCCAGCTCGTCGCGGTCTACAGCGATGGTATATGCGTCGTCGGCAGGCAGATACATGCCTAATGCCACGCTACCGCTGCGGTGAGCGCCCTCGTTCACAGCCAGCTGGTCGGCACCGGCGATGGTGTATATCTGCGGTGTGCCCTCGTAAGCCATCATCTTCACAGCGTCGTTGTCTGCGCAGAAGTCGTCAGAAGCGTTGGCGTTCACTACGACGCGTGTGCGGTCGGTACGGTCGGTGCATGTCAGCGCTACGTCTACCAGCTTGCGCTGCACCTGCTTGCTGCGTGCTGCGCGGCGCATAGCCAAAGCCGAGTGGTCGATGGTCTTGTTGATCTGTCTGCCCGCCGGCTGGAACGTGATGGCGTCTACCAGTTCGGGCTTCTGAACGAAGAATGCCTGCAGCGGTGAGAGCACGAAATTGTCGTCGGCAGCGCTATATGCCTTGTATGTGCGGTTGTCAACATCCCATGCTGTTATAGGTGCTGCGAAATCCATATAGTAGATGTCGTAGAAGCAAGGATATGGGTTGCCCACGAAGTTCCATCCTGCGTTTGCGCTCTCCACGGCAGGATACTGAACGAGCGGTGTGGTTACAGCTTCGCTGCGGAATATGGCGTTATGTGTCTCCTCGGTAGCAGGGAAACCTACATTGCCCGAACTGTTTGAACGGAAGATATAAGCCTTGCCCATGTGCAGCACAGAGTCGGCTGGCACGTCTTTCCAGTTGCCGCTTGCGCCGTTTGTAGCACGCGACTCTGAGTCGTAATAGCGCACAGCGATGCTTGTGCCCTTAGGCAGAATGATGTCGCTGCGCCTCACATCGAACGGCATACACAAATAATACCAATAGCCAGAGCCAGAGGTGGCGCCTATGTAGAAATTGAACTGCGAAGAAGAAGATGTCATCTGCTTGCAACGGTTAATAAGCGAAGCGGAAGTATTATCTGCTATCGTCATATACTGTGTGTATTTGCCGAATGTCTGCGGATTGTCACCATTTACAATAAGCGCTCCTCCTTTGCCGATAAAGATATCCGGCGAGTTCGGTATGCGTGCATTGCTGGTAAGCTCCAGCTTCTTGTAGATGTTTACCTTGTCGGGTGTATTCGGATTCGGCTCCACCTTGGTGAACTTGCTCCAGTAGTTGTCGAGCTTGTAGCTCACCATGGCATATTCGGGAACGTAAAGCGTTACGCTTGTAGGAGAATAGAACGGTGTGCTACCTACGGCAGGAGGAGCGGGTGCTGTGATATACACACGCTTCAGGGCATTTGCTTGATTGTTACCGAAACAATTGGTTTCCAAACTGTTGATTGAAGAACCAAGTATCACTTCCTCAAGAGCATGACATTGGCTAAAAGAACCACCTGGAATAGTAGTAATATTATCGCCCAACTTTACTTTTTTAAGATTATAACAATTATAGAAACACTCTATACCTAAAGACGTTGCTGTGCTTAAGTCGGCTTCTTTCAGAGCATAACAATACTCAAACGCTTCTCTACCATACGTCTTTATATTTGAGAAATTGAAACTTTCCAACTTCTCGCAAGATTGGAATGCATAATCTCCAACGCTTACTGGCGCCAAATCTGCGGCACTTGTCAGAAGTTTACAATTCTTAAAAGCATTACTACCTATCGTTTTTATATTTTCTCCACCTTTCACAATGGCAAGATTGCTACATTCATAAAAACATAATGAACTTATTGATGTCAGACCACTTCCTAAAGTGACGCTCACCAAAGATGCATTGCCACGGAAAGCAGAACTATTTATAACTCTGACACTCGCCGGTATTGTAACATCTGTAATGAAGTTACTGTAGAACGCCTCCGAGGCGATGCTATCCAAACCTTCGGGCAGCACAAGGGGACCAGTTAATAATTTATCGTAAAAGGCACTACTGCCAATTGTCTTAAGAGTTTTCGGGAAGTCGATAAAGCGTATCACAGTTTTAGTAAACGCATTGGCTGGTATTGTTTCAACGTCGACATTTGTCATATCTATAGCCACGAGTCCAGTCATCTTACTGATATCATTCCAGTCGGAAGCATTCATCTTGCCGGAAAGACGCAAAGCACGCATTTCGGGCAAAGTGTTGACATGCCCCAACGCCTCATTACCAAGCGTGCCAGGAGCAGAGAGGTGGATTGTCTTATACATACTCTCTATAGTTTCGAGGCGGATATTGCCAATGGAAAGAACCTGAGAATAATTGCCTGTTGTGGAATTTTGGTGTCTATGAGAGAATGTAAGAACATGCTCGCCTTCTTCAAGAGATATATAGTGAGTGAAAGTGGTAAGGGTTGTATGCTTATCATAGTTGTTTGCATAAGTAACATCATCCAACTTCACTATTTTATAGTCATCGTTAGTCCAAGGGTCGAAGGTATCGGAATACTGAAACGAAATGTATCCCTTTGCTCTGAACTTGATCGTAATAGTGGCTGTTACGTTTGTGGTCGTCTTGCCGTGTGTGGTAGACGCCATTCCGTTCTCCACCTTCCACGGGTTCGCCTCGTCGTTAGTCACTTCCGTCACCTCGATATCATCGGAGGCGGTGATGAGCGCTCGCAGCTGTTCGTCTATGGCAGCCACGGCAAATTGCAGCCCTGACAATATCAAGACCGCAAGCATGAAAATTCTTTTCTTCATATTCTGTTCTGTTTTTTTGATTTGCTAATGGGTTTGGGTTTAGTTCTACTGTTGGTTGTTGCCAGACAGTGTCGGTTGGAGTTGTCCGACGGTGAAGAGCGGCGCTTACCAACCGTATTCGTACGCCGTCTCGTCGTCGTCATCGGTCTGAAAGCCGCTCTCCCAAAGGTTGCGCGACGGACTCTGCATTGGCGGCGGTGTCTGTCCTCCACCGCCGCCGCCACCTCCTCCGCCGCTGGCATTGCCGGCACCGGGGATAGTAACACCACTACCCGGCGAAGCGGTGACGGGACTGATCGGACCCAACTCAATCGAGTGGATCACAGGGGTTTGATACTTCTTCTTTACTCTTTTCATTGTTATATATTGTTTCTTGTTATATACTAATCTGGTTTTTGCGCGATATGCAGGTTCAGTTTTTGCGGCTATATGCTAATCAGCTCGGTGTCCTTATTGCATATTTCGAGGTCGTCGCCCTCCATGAGGTCGATGTGGTCGGTCAGCATATCCTCCACCATGTCGTACGACATACGCATGGTGTTGGGTACGCAGGCGCTGGCGTACATAGCCGAGAGCAGATCCTGCTCCTCCTTCATCGTGGTGGGCGGATCGAAGTCCATCGTTATGTACGACTGGGTAGCTTTCTTGTCGTGTTTGGTCTTAGTCGTCGCGTTTTGGTCGGTTGAGGTTTCAGTTGTTGGTTCTGTCTTGGTTTCGATGTTTCGTTCTGTCGTTGTTTCGTTGTTCGCTGTCTTTGTCTTGTTGTTCACTGTCTTAGTTTCGTTGTTCGTTGTCTTAGTTTTAAAAGTGTTGGTTGAGGGACGGACATTGGTGCCAGTCTGAGTTAGTCCTGTTGTGTTGGTTATGTTTGTATCTTTGGTTGAGCTACCGTCGTTTGTTGTCATATCCATTCTCGTTTAGCGTGAATACTCTTTTAGGTTTAACAGGCTAACACTCCACCGCTCTGCGCATACATATAATATATGTGTAGCACAAGAACAATATTGTGTTAAGTTTCTGCTGCAAAGTAAGCTAAAATTCTGCAAAAAGAGTAGGATATTTCTTACAAAAAATAGCCATTTTCTATCAAAACGCCGATTTCTTGCAGATTTTCGCCCTATATTTGCCGTTTTTGATAATTTGAAACTCTTTCGTGTTGCGTTCGCCGTCCGATCGGTTTCCGTCCGCCGTCCAATCAGATTCCGTCCGCCGTCCGATCAGATTCCGTTCGCCGTCCGATCAGATTCCGTCCGCAGTCGGTGGGATTTCACATCCGCTACGGATAAAAAGACTGCGCAGAAATAACAACGGATTCGGTGGTTGCCTTTAAGGGGGTGCACTTGTCTCAAGTGCACCAACCAAGCAAGCAATGCACCAACCAAGCAAGCTGTGCACCAACCAAGCAAGCTGTGCACCAACCAAGCACCTTCAAGGGGGTGCACTTGTCTCAAGTGCACCGACCAAGCAAGCAATGCACCAACCAAATAACAACGGATTCCTTCTGCTTGGGAGATTTAACAGCGGATTAAGCGGATTCGCTGATTCCTTCTGCTTGGGAGATTTAACAGCGGATTAAACGGATTAAACGGATTCCTTCTACTTGGGAGATTTAACAGCGGATTAAGCGGATTGAACGGATTCCTTCTGCTTGGGAGATTTAACAGCGGATTAAACGGATGTTATTAACCGTAGCGGAGGTCTCCGGCCTCCGCAGCACCAAGTCAGACTGTAATGAT
>ERZ1031897.433-NODE-433-length-15314-cov-8.751163_pt1 | contig 15314 bp, 2 predicted proteins | sample MGYA00517881_ERZ1031897 | MGnify/ENA primary metagenome ERZ1031897 (study PRJEB33719, sample SAMN04261280) | wastewater metagenome | biome: rural village; feature: human; material: feces | host: Homo sapiens | place: El Salvador | collected 2013-01-07 ... | reverse complement strand
ATTCTTCTTGCAAGCGGAGCAGGTTTCTCTTCCTGCTCATCAGATTCAGCAGATTCTACAGGCGGTACAGGTGTGGCAGGACAGGTTGTAAAGACCCAGTTCTACCTGAACATTCCTTATGCAGGAAATGAAGAAGGTGGAAATGCCAGAGTTTCAACGAGAATGAGTGCGAACAATACCCAAAAGAATAATAATTTTTTGGGATTAGCAGATATGGAAATGTTTGCATTCTCAGAGACTCCTTCTTCAGGAGTAACATCTACCAGAACTATCAGAATTGTAGATAATACAGGTACTAGCGATACCGATGATAAGCGTAGACTCTATAGTGACATTGCGATTCCGGTAGGTACAACCAATATGATTTTGTACACAAGAGCATCCAAAAATACCTCAACTGGCACAAAGAAAGAGTTCCAAGTAGGTTCTTTGACAAATCCTTATACTACTTTTACAGATGAAGCAAAACCAACATTATCGGAGCTCAAATTCAATTTGGAAACAATCCATAGTGCTAATGACCTTGCTACACAGGGTGACCCAATATTGAAGAAGTTGAATGCCATCGCACAAACAACAGCAACCGTTGGCGGAGCTACTATTGAATGGTCTAAGATAGACGAAGCTACCACAGGAACGCTAGAAGAGCGTGAAATTCTGAAGAAGTTATACACTAATTTCGTTAGTTTAACTGCAGGTTCAGAGAAATCTGTTAAACGTGCTATAGAAGACCTAAAGACTGCTGTCGAAACACAACAGCTCGCAGATTTCAGAGAGTTGACAGACGCCATTAAACAAAATTGTACAACGCCAGAGCTCAACACAGGATTTCCAAGAAACATTTACTTACCTGATGGTGCTGCAGAATTGTCATTTAACTCAAACCGCAAAACCTTTACATATAAGGAGGTTATTACAGGAGTAACAACAGGAAGTAATCTTGTTGACCACACGAAAATTACTTATCCATCAGAGTTGGCATATTTCGTAAGTTCTCCTGTCAAGACTTCTGCAACTTTAAGTGAACTTAACCAGTTACCAGATTATAACGCATGGTTAGAGAATACAGCCAATTGGGACCAATACGGAGACGTTGTTAAAAGCAACACCACATTAGTGGTATTAAAGGAGCCTGTACAATATGGTGTAGCTTGCTTGGAATCAAAGATAAAGTGTGCTACAGCATCACTAGAAGATAATGCTAACCAGATTATAAAATCAGCAAATAACTTTTTAACAGTTCCTGAAGAAGGCATTAAAGTAACAGGTATTCTGGTTGGAGGTCAACCTCAGGGAGTGGAATGGAATTTCGAACCTGCTTCTAATGAAAAATTCGATCATACGATTTATGACCAAAATATGAATAATGGAATAGCAGCCAAAACTACAAATTACACAAATTCAAACTATACTTTGGTTTTGGACAATAAAAATTCATCGACAACAAATGCTGCACAAAGCAAGGTGTATGTGACAGTTGAGTTAGAAAATAACATGGGCGATTTCTATGGTGCGAAAGGTTTGATACCTAAAGATAGTAAGTTCTATCTGGTAGGAGTATTGGATCCAAACGAACCTAATACAAACATTGCAAATAAGCCAGAAGGCGTTGATCGAGTATTCGTCAAAGATCACACTACTGTAGCCAAATTCACTATTAAAAATCTACAGAACGCCTACAACCATATCCCTGATATGCGTACATCAAAGATCAACGTTGGTCTTGCAGTAGACCTTTCATGGCAGAACGGCATCGAATTCAATGTAGATTTGTAAGAAAAAGATAATGAAGGATACCCTTCAAAAAACTGAAGGAACTGAAGGATAGGATACACTGAAGGAACTGAAGGATGAAATTAAAAAATCATTTTTATATGCAGCGTAGAGCAAAATAGAGGTAATTATATGATTATCAGAATACTACCCGATTATTGTACCATATGTTAAAATGGCATTTTTAGTAGGATATTATTATGTTTGAAAACGGCCTTCAGTTCCTTCAGCCCCAAAATCTGTCCAAACGGTTTACTTTTTAACAGAAATTACACATTCTGTGATACCCATCCTTCAGTTCCTTCAGTTTTCGCGATTCTCTCCTTCAAAAATACTGCATTTTTGGGGTTTCAAATATTTTTACCACACTCCAGCAGGGAAATATGAAGCAGAGAAAAGGATTTATCTTACTGAGATAATTTTCTATCTTACAGAGATATTTTTTTATTTCACAGAGATAATTTCCTATCTTACAGAGATACTGGACAGAACTACTCCCAATAAAGGAGACATACAGATTATGAAATTCAAAAACTCGAAAAGAACAATGAAGATTCGATATAGAATGTTTCTGATAGCTATGATGACGATAGGCATCGCCTTCGGATTGTCTTCTTGTATCGATGAAGACATGAGCAAGTGCGGCAAAGACTATAAGATAAGGTATAACCTGGTACTCAATACGCAGATTAATACCATCATCGACATGGATCTGAATCTCATCACCGAACAGGAAATAGCAGAGAGACTGAAACAGGCGCTCAGCAAGGTCTTCACCGACCATGCCCACGACAACGACCTCTCCTTCTTCGTAGGCGAAGACCTCTTCCACCACGAGGCAAACAAAATGGGTGCCAACTCGGTATCCTATACCATCTATCTGCCCCGCAACAACTATCAGAATCTCTCCCTCGCCAATATAGGCAGCGCAGACAACGTACAGATTACAGGAGCCAACACCTGTAAGACGCTCGCCCTGCAGCAAGAGCAGAAAGATACTATCAACAGCCATAACATCGGATTGTTCTCTTCCCGTTTCACCATCAACGAAAACGACTTTGAGCACGACCTGTATACCACCCTCTATATGGCAAACTGTGCTGCGGTGGTAGTCATCGACCAGAGTAAGGTGCAGCCTACCAGACTCTGGGGATTTGTAGAAGGCATGGCAACCCAGTTCCAGGTGAACGACAGTCTCTACACCTCTACCCGGAATACCCTGGTGAGAGCCAACCGACTCAACGAAGGCATGACAACCTATTCCATCCCTTCTCACGATGCCCTCTATACGGTCAGTTTCCCCAGCACCCAATCAGAATGGCGCTACCACGTCATCACCCAGATAAACGGTAAATATACCGAAACCATCTTCACGATGAACGAACCGCTGAAGGCAGGAAGAATCAAGATTATCAAGACGATACTCAAGGAAGACGGTTCCCTTGCCACCTCCAGCACCGCTGTAGGCGTAAGTGTGAAACTCGACTGGAAACCGGGAGGAAGCCACGATGTGGATATATAAGTGAAGAGTGAAGAACGAAGAGTGAAGAAACAACGTTCGGCGGCCGAAGGGCAAGCCAATTCAACGGCTATAAAGATTTGATACATGAATCATATTACGAAATACATATTTGCGATACTATCGCTTATCATGCTGGCAGGATGCAGCGAAAGCGAGAAGGACGAGGTGAGACCAATGGATACGTTGGCACCCATCTCGCTCACCCTATCTGTGCCTGCCGATAAGACAAACACACGCATCGGAGACCCAGGAACAGACACCAACGACATGGTAGACTGGGACCGACTCACCATCATCGTTGCCTATACGGAAAAGACGCAAGGCGACGAAATCATAGATGGAGCACCCAAGAAAATGGTATATTACGATACCTATACCAAGGAAGAATTCGACAGAAAAACCCTCGTCACCCATGCCACCTCAACCCTATCAGGACCTGATGCCAACGGCTTTCGCACCTATACGATGTATCTGCCGCTAGGCACCTGTTGCGTTTATGGGGTTACCTATAGTAGCGGACAGGGGCTGGATCTGGAAAAGATGCTAGACGACATCACAAAAGACGGAAAAGACCATAACTCAGACATTTATGATTTACAGATTACCAACGACTATGCCAAACCAAGCGGTGGCACTACGGACATAGCCAAGTTTATCAGCGTAGCCACGGGCTATGCACTCAAGCTGGACAAGAACCAGCTATTGACAACAGACAGAGAAGTAATAGTAGAAAAAAACATCAATGCCGATATCAACACCAAGCAATACTGGCGCATGGTGCTGGGCAGACTGGCTGCCAAGATTGACATCCAATGGGATGCCAAGGGAGCCTACGAGAAAGACAAGGATGGAAATCTGAAATATACCAACGTGAAAGTAAGCAAGTTTACCTATCACGGAGAACCGAAAGGAACAACGAAAGATGATGCAGGATGCGGAAGACTCTTTCCTACCCTTTACCACCAAGAAGTATCTTCCAGGACTCCGGTAAGCGGCCACACAACCTTTGTGAACACCTCGGAAATCAGCAAGCGTAACGGAAGAGTATATCATTATACCTTCCCAGACGGAACCAATCCCCCTCGCCTCACCTTCCAACTTGATACAGAGAAAGAAGGAACAACAGGGAACAAGATATACAACGTGACATTTGACATGAGCAATCTGAAAGATGGCTTTATCCCAGCTCGCTGGTACAAGATCAATGTAAACATATCGGGCAGTAAGCTAGGTGAGAATCCAAATATCACGATCAGCAAATTCGATATATAAAACACTTTTCAGCATGAGAATACATCATACGACATACAGAAAAATCATAGCAGTCCTCATCCTCCTGAGCTGCACCTGCCAGTTGTTTGCACAGGGAAAGATTTATCGAGTAACTGCGCAGGCTACAACCAGCGGAGACGGCTCATCATGGGAAAAGGCGATTCCATTAAAAGAGGCATTGAGCCAAGCCAAGGCAACCGATGAAATCTGGGTAAAAGGCTATAAAACCACAACCTTAGAAAATATCTACGTAGCTCCGAAGGAAGGTTTCGTTCTCCCTTCGGGCGTTGCCATGTATGGAGGTTTCGAAGGAACAGAAACCAGCAGAGACAAACGGAGCACAGGTAAACACAAATATCAGATGACCTACCTCACTACGCTGATAGGCGACATCAACAAAAACGACGAGGCAAACAAGGAGCAGATTATCTATCCGGAGAACCCAACCCGTACAGATAACTCTACCCATGTTCTGACCCTTAACGTAGGCGTTACAGATGACAACACCAACGCCAACAGCGCCCCAACCATCGTTTCCGGTTTCCAGATCGGAGCCGGTAATGCCCAAGGTAAAGTTACAGACCCTGACGGAAGAGGTGGCGGTATCTACGTAGTGAACAAAAGCAGCAGAAGCGACGACAGCAATGCCGGCAAACGCGCTTTCCAGATTACCCAATGCAACATCGCCAATAACTTTGCGATGAGAGGCGGTGCCATCTATGTGGATGCATCATGCACCAATCCGCAATCTTCCATCAGCTATTGCGGTCTCTTCAATAATGTGGCAGGCCGGCGAGGAGCCAGCGACAACGAGGGTGCCGGAATCTGGGCAGACGGAACGGTAACCATCTACAATACCAACATCAACAACAACACCAATGGTGGAGTACGCCTGTCGTCTACCTCAAAAATCATCAACTGCTCGGTAGTGGCAAACACCGTATCGGCAGTAGACCTGGTAAATGCAACCCGCACTTCAAACAACGGAGGAGGAGCCGTTTACAATACCGTACTCTGGCATTCCACCGCTGTCAGCAAGGCAGATACCCGTCCTGCCTTCTACAACTGTGCCATGACCGACGTAAAGGTAACCGACAAGACAACCCATACCGACAAAAATGGCAACGTGCGCATCAGCAGCCAGAACCACTCTACCGATCCAGCTGCCTGGTTTGCACAGAGCGTAGTTTCACTGGGTTACGACTTCTCTTTCCAGAAACTCACCCGACTCATCTATACCTCGTTCGCCTTCGAGGAGACCTCAGCCCTACTGGGTAAGGGTAATATCAGCTATTACCAAAAATATATCGAGAATGATAATATAGAACAGAAATCTACCGACGTCATGGGCAAGCAGCGCTATGAAAGCAACAACACCATCGACATCGGAGCCTACGAGTATGAACGACTCAAGACGGGAAGAATCAGATACGTAAGAGAAGGAGGAACCGGTAAGGGAACCTCCTGGAAAGATGCCATGGGCGATATACAGGACGCCATCAACTCGCTGGCAGATGATAAAGGTACAAAAGGCGAAGTCTGGGTAGCAAAAGGTACATACGTGGTAACCAAACTCATCGACCAGTCTACGGGTTCACCAACTTCCCTCCTGATGAAAGACGGCATCAGCGTTTATGGTGGCTTTGCCGGAGGAGAAGAAACACGTGCTCAGCGCATTGCCGAATCAGTCAATCTGAAACCATGGGGATGGAAACACGAAACCATCCTCAAAGCCAACGGATTCAACAGGGATGATGCCTCCTGGAGCGAGCAAGATAAAGCATGGAACATAAAGAGCAGTTCCGCTCATGTAGTCTGGTTTGCTCCTCTGCCTGGCGGCAAGGCTTTTTCTGACAACGTGTATTTGGAAGGTTTCACCATCGAGGGTGGAAGCTACCAGGATAAGGACGATTCGATTTACGAGCCACAGCATGGTGCTGGTGTCTATATCAACGATGCCAACGCCAAGATGCGTTATTGTACAGTCCGCTACTGCAATCCAGGCGCAACAAAGACTCCATCCCTGACTCCAAAGGGTGGCGGTATCTACTGTAAGAACGGTATGATCGAAGGTAACCTGGTATATAACTGTTCGGCCTATCAGGGCGGTGGTATCTATATAGAACAAGCCGGATACGTAACCCGAAGCATGGTAACCAACTGCTCTGCCAATCTGGGAGCAGGTGTTTATCTGCATGGCAGCGTATCAGGTCCTGCCTACTACCAGATTCTTTCCACCTCCGTCATCAGCAACAATACCAGTACCCGAAACGGGGCTGTCTATGTAGATGGCCGCGGACTGGTCATCAACAATACCATCACCAACAACTATACCGCCAACTCATTGGATGTTGCCGACCAGGATGCATCCCATACGGGTGGCGTCTACATCAAGGAAAAGGGACTGCTGGCAAACAATATACTGTGGAACAACTCATTGCTCCAGAGTTCATCAGCTTCCAAGGCACAGGTTTATGCTGCCAACCCTAGCAAAGAGGGCGTACAGTTCTACAATAACGCCATCTCTGACGTGAGTGCAGCCTCATGGAATGACACCTATCAAACCGGAACCCTCTCCATCAACAACTATTATTCGGGTAAGGGATTCGTGATGGGCGAAGCAGGAACACCATTTACCAGCGTTGATGATTTCAACACAAAACGTGGAGTAATCGGTTCGCTTACCAAGATCAATTACTATTGGGAACTCTACAAAGGAACCCGCCTGCGCAACGAGGGCATCAGCTTTACGCTGCTGCCTAGTGCCTATCTGTACCAGCCACAGATGGATTTGAGCGGAAAACCATTCAAATCGGTTCCTTCGATAGGTGCCTATATGGCAGAAAACCACGATGTGGTGTTCGAAAAGAACGCTACAACTCAGCGCCTCCGCGTCTATTTTGACCGTTCACAGGAAATTCTGGACGGTACGGGCGAGTCGTGGGAAAAGAGTTATACCTCTGCATCAGTAGATGAACTGATAGAATATCTTGCCACCATCCAGGATGGCGAAGAGGTGGATGTGGTAGAAAACGGCAGCAGAACCAAGCATAAGATAGATGCCAAGAGCGAATACCAGTTTGAAATCTGTTCCCGTGCGGGCACTTTTGCTCCAACCATCGCCTATATGAACGAAGAGAGCGATGCGAAATCACGTGCATTCCGCATCCAACCAACCGTGCTCCCACTCAACCTGTATGGTGCTTATCCGAAATATGAAATCAACCCAAAGCCTGCTGATACAGACCGCCACCCTATCAAACACCGTACCGAACTGAATGGCAACATCAACGGTACGACTCTGAGCGAAGGACTTTACCACCTGGTACGCATCGAGTCGGGTGCCCGTGTAACCATCAACGGCTATACCTTTACCCATGGCTATGCAGCGGGTACAGCCTATATGCCATACGGCGGCGGAGTTCTGATTGGAAGTGTGGATGATGCTACAGCAGCGACCAGCGTGAAGTTTGAAAACTGTATCTTCGAAGATAATACGGCGATGAACGGAGCAGCCATCTCTACCATGCCGGATGCCGAGAACGTAAGTCTGGAACTGATAAACTGCGTTGTGAACAACAATACGAGCGAAGATACATCTGTCAAGCCTTCCATCATCTATCTGAATCCAGCAGAAAACAGCAACAACACGCTGAAACTCACCCACGTATCAATCGTCAACAACGTGGGTGTGGCACCAGCATACAATCTGGTAAAAGAGACCTCCTTTGCAGCCGGCAACATGCTGAATCTGGGAGGCGGATGGAGTTCATCTGAATGCAACAACAGCCTGGAAGAGAATCTTAATACGCTTGGCAAAGAAGGCGCCCTCAACTTTATGAACCCAACCAAGGAGATAGGTGCCAAAATTAATGGAAACGTCTATTACGGAGGCTATGCATCGTTTCGTCCGTTAACCAGTTCCAGTCAGGCAAGTGTCATCATCAACAGCGTGGCTTCGTCGCCGCTGGAGACAGACATTCTGGGCGATGACCGCCACCAGGGCGGTGCAGCCGACCTGGGTGCCTACGAAGCGCTGCTGCCAAAGACCGGAAAGATTATCTACGTGCGTTCCTACAACACGGATTATACGAGTGGCAAGAATGCCAACTATGATGATCAGGATGGAAAGCCAGATTTTGACCTGTTGAAGCATACAGACATTTATTATGACGGAACCTCATGGGACAGAGCCATCATCGGTAATGCCATGTGCGACAAGACTGTGCCGAGAAACAACAACCTGTTCTATGTAAAGCAGAGTGACAATACGCTGCTTAGCACCACTATTGACAATACTGATTATAGCCAGACGGGAGGAAAGTATCGTTCAACTATAGATTCCTACGGAGATTTCTGGGGAAAGAACTCCGGCAACAGTTATCAAGACGGTTACTGGCCTAAGTATTATAATACGATTACGAACAATAGAGACGAGCGATACATCAGCGGTCTGCAATATGCCGTAGAAAGAGCTGCAGAACTGAACAAGAATCTCAAAGCAGGCGAAGAGCCTGTTGTGGTTTGGGTAGGCGCTGGCGTCTATTCCGACTACAAAGGTTTCGTCATCAGAGACAATGTAAAGGTTTATGGCGGTTTCCCTCACGATGGTTATCCGGGTGAAAGCGACCGCCATCCTCTCCTTTCCCAATATGTTCCGGCACGCAAGGAATACCAGGGGTTAGACGTAACAAAATATGAAACCATTCTCCAGATACGCAAGGAATCGCCTGTCTATTTCACCGACAGCAGCAAGGAAATGTGGTATCAGGAAAACAAACCGTGGGATGGCTCCAGATATGATTATACCCAAACATTAATCAACAACAAGACACAAGAGCGACACTATGTGCTCTACCAGCCGGATGTCTGCATACCAACCTGGTCACAGACAAATGATGAAACAGGTAACAGATACGGTGGAAACAGCAACCGCTATCCGGGTTCTACATTCACAGATAAAAATTATGTAGAATATAAGAATGCCAAATGGGACGGATTCTCTATCCGTCATGGTTATATCGTCAACTATAAAGACGCCAACCGTGACGGAGGAGCAGGTGTGCGTGTTTTCCGCGGAGTAGAACTGGAAAATCTTATCATCGTAAACAACTTTAATCACGGATCCCGTGTCCGTGGTGGCGGTTTGTATATGGATGGTGAAAACTCCAAGATTTCTAATAGTTACCTGCTCAGAAACCTGAGCATGACTACCATTAAGGAAAACTATGGTGGCGGAGCCTATATGATTCAAGGCACGGGCTACAACCTGGTTGTTGCCAACAACCGTTGTGGAAATGGAGCAGAGTGTTATGGTGGAGGCATCTTCCTGGAGAGTGCCAAGTTCTACAACAACACCATCGCCTACAATATGTCATCGAATGGTACAGGCATCTACCACTGGCAGGACAAAAGCACCGGAGTTGCATCGCAGCTCTCACTCTACAATTGTCTCATCTATGATAACCATAATGGAAGCAAGGAGGTAGCAGATCAGGTAAACTCCAAGGCATGGGACAAGATGAAGCCTTCTCACAACTGTTATATGAACAGTAGCGATGATAACAAAAAATTCCTTGCCGAGGATGGTAACTTCACCGGAACGAAGGCTCAGGCTTTCCCATTTGAAGACAAGACCTACGAAAGTGGAAAGGAAGGGAATTTCCGCTTCCGCAATGCCCGCCTTACCAATAACTTCCGTCTGAACGAGGCAGATGGTTTAACAGGCAACAAATGTCTGAATGGAGGTTCTACCGACGTAGGAACAGGTGTCAAACTTCCGGAAACCGATATGGACTATACCGACCGTATCAAAGACTGCCAGATTGATATCGGTGCCTACGAGGCGGATAATACCGCTAACATTGCTGCTCAGGAAAAGAAAAACAGCGAGGGTAAGGTGGAAGCCTACGTTTACTACGTAACCCAGAATGGTTACGGAAACCGTAGCGGAGACAGTCCGAAAAACGCAGCCTGCGCTGACAAACTGCAAAGCGTGCTGACCCAAGCTGGCGAGAAATTTAAAGAAGCAAACAAAGACCTGAAACTCGGAGCCGACAACCAGAACAAGGACGACGACAAGGCTATAAAGGTTTATGTGAAGGTAGCCGGCTATGAGGCAGACGAAAGCGGAAACCGTTTCGTTTATCATGCCAACACCTTGGCAGACCCGACCGTTCCACAGAGCTACACCTTCCTGATTCCAAACGGAGTATGGCTGATGGGCGGATACAACGAGGGTACGCAGAAGAATGGTGTACCAGATCCAACCACCTACAACTGGGACAAGGACAAGCGCGACTGTATCAGATATCAGACCATACTGAGTGCCAAGACTCAGGTGAAAGAAGGAACTACCGTTACCCAGGAGGTGAATGGTTATCACGCCGTGACCTTTGGCAAATGGCCTTCGGGAGAAATAGACACCTACTTCAAAGATGCCGTTGGCTACCGTGCTGTGGTAGACGGCTGCCGTCTGATTGATGGTAATGCAACCGAAAAGACAGGTTATAACAGTATGGGTGGTGCTGCTATCGTACCAAGAAGTGCCCATGTGCGCAACTGTCTGATTACCGGCTGTCAGGCAACCAAGGGTGGTGCGCTCTATCTCCTGAAGGGAGGTATTGTGAGCGGCAGCGTCATCACGGGAAACTCTGCAACAGATGGTGGTGCCATCTATGCTGCACGGATCATCAGCAATGCAAAGAAGTATCATGCCTATGTGATTTCCTGCACCATTGCAGACAACAAGGCAACCAAGGCAGGTGGTGGCATCTTCCAGGAAGACTATGCGCTGATTAGCGGTAACTCTGTGATTTGGGGTAACTCAGCAGCCAGCGATGAGAACATTAGTGGTAAAACAGATCTCCAAGACGCAGATGTCCTGCAGGATGCTAAGCTGCAAGCCCAATTCTACCCATATGACTACTGCTTCGTTGAAAAGATGAATTTGCCTGCCAACAAGATGAATACGACGATGACCAGTGATTTGGATACCTATTTCGCCAGCAACGGATATTACTATCCCCGTGCTTATTCACCTTTGATTGCTAATGGTATAGAAGCAGCATACATCGAAGGTTGGAAGAGCTATGGTGTTTCCGACTACGATATTCTGGGCAACACCAGACATCTGAGCAAGCGCCAGACTGCGGGAGCATACGCTCTCGATTTGCCGGAAATCAACAAGGATAAACTCCTGACCCGCCTCTTCGTTTCGAATGAAGGTGGCGAGGAAGTGAGTGATGAACTAAAACAGAAATACTACGGCCGCTCATTCCTCACACCTTTCAATAGTCTGGATGCTGCACTCGACTATATCGAAGAGGTACGCAAACAACCTGCTGAGGGTAGTCCTTTGGCTACGGAGGCGACTCACTTCGAAATTCTGATGACAGGTGGAACGTATAAGCCTAGTCAGATTAGAAAAGATGTATCAGATGCGCAGACCAACACCGACCGCCGTTTACAGAGTTTCACCATTCCTGTAAACGTAGATATCTACGGCAGTTTCTCTGTGGAAGACAATTACTCATCTGATCCTGAGGGTGCTGTTGCTACAGAAAGTTTTACCAGCCTGGGGAATATAGCCTTACGCCCTGGCATGCCTATCACGGAAATTCTGAGTGAGCGCAACCAGAACCACATGGCAGACAACAACATGAATGGACTGATAGACCCATGGGAGTTTCAGAATCCAACTATCTTCTCAGGTGACATCAAGGAATCTGAAAAGGAGCGAAAGGTGTATCATGTGGTTTACAGCAGGAAGAAAACTACGGGAACTTCTGCAGAAAATGTGAGCGATAATGTTGTGCTCGATGGTATTACGATTATGAATGGTGAAACCATGACTGAACTTACTACCTATGAAAATACAGGTGGCGAGATGGACGAGATTGGACGTGGTGGAGCTATCTACACCGATCGTGTTCACTATACGCTGAACCGTTGCCGTCTGATGAAGAATACCGGTCTGCACGGTGGAGCCATCTATGCCAACAACGCCAGTTTCGACATTATCGGCAGCTACATTGGCGGTAACAGAGCCATCTCAGAAGAGGCTTCTGCCACCAATGCCTTAAGCTATCCGGGAATGGGTGGAGCCATCTATCTCTACCTGACAGAATCGAAGAATGGAAATCTGCATATCGTCAACTCGCTGATAGCCAACAACGATGTTACCTCGGGTAATTCTCTGAGTAACGGTACTCCTACCGGCGGTGCCATCTACATCCGCAGAGCAAACGATGCCGGAACGACCGGAACTTATCACGATGTCAACATCACAAACAGCCTCATCGTCAACAATAAAGCGAATCAAGATGGAGCTATCCACATCGAGAACCAAAGCAGCACCATTACACCTATATTATATAATACTGTAATCTGGGGTAATGAATCGCAGAATTCTGAGAAATCTCTGAAGAGAGACCACATGAAATACTGTGCTTGGGATGAATTGCCTGCTACCTTAAACAATGGTACAACAGCAACAACAGCTGACGGCAACATCGCATTGGGCAAAGATAACCTGGCTATCAATGGTCCGTGTTTCGCTTCTCCTTCTACCACCAAGGGATATGCTGGCTACAGTTTATCAGACCAGTGGAATCCAAGAGCCATCTCTGTGCTTACGGATGCCGGTTCGGGTGAAAAGGACAATGCCAATAAAACCGATGCATACAAGGATTGGTGGGATGTTCACCAGGAGCGTCTAGGCAAATATGGTTATCCGGAAGAATACGTCCGTTATGCTGACGCTACCGATAATTATCTGCGCTATGTTGGTCCGATAGACGAGAATGGTGTGGTAAGCAGCAAGCCTATCGACATTGGTATGTACGAGTTCCAGTACGTATTCAAACTCTCCGACCGCGACCAGTTGTACATTGGTACGGAGCAGAAGGGTAAAGGAGATGGCAGCGATTGGAATAATCAAAGTACCGACTTGCGTGGTGCCATCATTGCCATGGCAAATGCTACTGGCAAAGAAACTACTCATGCCCACAAGAAAGTGTATGTACGTGGTGGCACCTACTACTCACCAACCTATTCCGGTAATAATGATGCCTTCACCCTCTTTGTTAACAAGGGAGAGAACGCAAGCTTCGTACAGTCGCTGGAAATTGTGGGTGGATGTACCGGTAAAGAGATAGATGGTAAGGAAGAGCAGGACTTCAGTAACCCATCTGTACTCATCGAAAACCCTACCAAGAAGGGACAAACCAATGTATTGCTCAACATCACTACCAATGGTAAGCCAGTAACCCTATCAGGTTTCACATTTACCAATGAGAATAGCGTGGGAGTACAGGCTGTGATAAATAAGGATAATGGTGGAAAGGGAGAAGAATTGGTTATTCACCACAGTTCTTTCCGACATAATAAAGGCATAGCGTTAAACATCGATAATTCTGCACAATTAGGCGCACGAATGTGGAACCTTCTCTTTGCAGATGGAGATAATGATGCCATTAAGCTAAACAACTCGCAAGGCATGCATTTAGTTAATGTTACCTTTGTGAAAAATAAAGGTCAGGCAATAGATGGTACTGCTAGTGTATATAATTCTATCGCATGGAAGAATGGAACAAATTCCATCAAGAATAATACAAACAATAATGTCGTCATTGCTGATGAAGTAGAAAATGGAAATGTATTAAAAGGTCCTAACTTTGTTAATCCTGATAAAGAGGATTACAGAATACGACCAAGTCTGTTATTGATGAATAAAGGTAATAACACCAAATACATCGATAAGGCTAAGCTTCAAAAGGGAGCAAATGACGCTGCAACTTTTGCCTCAGAAAAGGACTTGGCAAACACAAGCCGTCTGATTGGCGAAAGCATCGACATCGGTGCTTACGAGTGTGATGCCAAGATGCAACCTATCATCTACGTGAATACAAGTAGCGCTATAAACGGAACGGGCGAAAACTGGAAATCGCCAAGTAACGACCTGAAGGGAGCCATCAGTCTGGCAGAACTCTATGCCAACAAGAAAGAAGGTTATGGCTACGTCTTTGTAGACCGCAACCTGCAAGCCACGGACATCAACATCAATATGCCGGGCGTAAAGATGTATGGTTCCATGAACGGCGAAACGAGTTCGGCTGCTCCAGACTTAAGCACCGAAGCCAATATTCTGGCTGTAGTGAAGGATCTCTTAAGCCAAAGGAAGGGCATCATTGAAGTCTCAACCCAGTCATCTATCAAGGGGCTGACCATAGACAATCAAGGAGCAGGAAACGGCAAAGTGAGTCTGGTAGATGGCTTCAAGATTTCGGGCAACGTCAGTCTCAAAGGCAACAGCATGCTCTCTACCTCTGTCCTTGATGCAACCACAAACGTAACTGGAGATGCAGAAGGTTTACTCTACAACTGTCTGGCATTAGGAACCGTGAAGGATGTGAAGTCTGTCAATGTAACAGCCTCTAGCGCATTGCCATCAACTGTGGGCAGCGCAGCAAACAGATCTGCTACATCTAATAAATATGTAGAAGCAGATTACTGGAAGTACCAGCTAAACGAGACTTCTGACGACATCAACGTTCATGATGCTAACGAAAGTGGAAATCAAACAAAGGCTTGCATCAACCAGGTGATGCACGAAAACGATCTGGCAGGCAATCAGCGCATCAGAGACTTGGTTGATAACGGATGTTTCGAGACATGGTTTCTGACTGCTGACAAGAACATAGTTGATACAGATTATCCACATGGTAAATCTGTGGTTTACGTCATG
>ERZ1031897.432-NODE-432-length-15317-cov-7.399948_pt1 | contig 15317 bp, 13 predicted proteins | sample MGYA00517881_ERZ1031897 | MGnify/ENA primary metagenome ERZ1031897 (study PRJEB33719, sample SAMN04261280) | wastewater metagenome | biome: rural village; feature: human; material: feces | host: Homo sapiens | place: El Salvador | collected 2013-01-07 ... | reverse complement strand
AGGGGGTGCACTTGTCTCAAGTGCACCAATACAACAACTTGGAGGTGCACCAACAAAGCAACAACACCCACAAAGTGAAGAAAAGAACATCTTGGTTGGTGCACTTGAGACAAGTGCACCCCCTGAGGAAACAACAACACCCTCTGGGGAAACAACTACACCCCCTGGGGAAACAACTACACCCTCTAACGAACAAGAACGCGAAAGATTGACAAAACAACTGATAGAGAAACTTAAGGACATATTATGCGACATATACTGATTGTAGAAGACGACATCGCTTTCGGCACAATGCTACAGACCTGGCTGCGCCGAAAGGGATTTGAGGTGGACAAGGCGACATCGGTGGGTGCTGCCGTGAAGTTGCTCGTGGACATGAAGAGCGTAGACCTCGTGCTCTCCGACCTCCGACTGCCCGATCACGACGGCCTCCGACTGCTTGCTTGGATGCACGAGCACAGCATCAATGCGCCGTTCATCGTGATGACAAACTATGCGGAGGTGCAGAACGCGGTGCTCGCCATGAAGTCGGGCGCTGCCGACTATATAGCAAAGCCTGTGCAGCCCGACATTCTGCTGCAGAAGATTAACGATGCGATGGAGCAGAACACGCAACAAAGCAATGCAACAATTCAAAACTCTACAACTCAAAATGCACCAACGGCGCACAACTCAAAACTCAAAACTCAAAACTCGGAAGCCGCTCCCCGCTACATTGAGGGCAAGAGCGAAGCCTCTCGACAGCTATACAGCTACGTAGAGCTGGTGGCTCCGACGCCGATGTCCGTTCTCATACTCGGAGCGTCGGGCACCGGCAAGGAGTACGTCGCTCACCGCATTCACGACCTCAGTCAGCGCCACGACCGTCCGTTCTTCGCACTCGACTGCGGAGCGATTCCGCGCGACGTTGCAGCATCCGAGTTCTTCGGTCATAAGAAGGGAGCATTCACGGGCGCCGATGCCGACAAGCGCGGCGCGTTCGAGATAGCCAACGGCGGCACGCTGTTCCTCGACGAGGTGGGCAACCTGAGCTACGAAGTGCAGGTGCAACTGCTGCGTGCGCTGCAGGAGCGTCGCATCCGACCAGTAGGCGGAACGAAGGAGATAGACATCGACATCCGACTTGTCTGCGCTACGAACGAAAACCTTGAGGAAGCTGTCAGCGAGGGTCGTTTCCGCGAGGATCTCTACCATCGCATCAACGAGTTCACCATCTACATGCCCAAGCTCTCGGAGCGCGGCAGCGACCTTTTCCTCTTCGCCGACCTCTTCATCCGTCACGCCAACGAGGAACTGAACCGCAACGTTGAGGGTTTCGACTCTGGCGCTGCGGAGATGCTCGCCTCACACTCATGGCCCGGCAACCTCCGCGAACTGAACAACGTGGTGAAACGTGCGGTGCTGCTCACACGCGGCTCGCAGATTACCACCGCCGAACTGACGCTGGCGATGGGACAGATACGCACCGACAACGTCCTGCAACTGCATGACGAGGACACGGAGCGCCAACGCATCATCACCGCTCTACAACAGACCAACGGCAACAAAGCCAAAGCCGCCCGTCTGCTCGGCGTAGACCGCAAAACAATATACAACAAGATTGAGAAACTGGGGATATAAGAAAACGACATAGTATGCGTATCAACCATATACGCATACTATATCTATCCATACACCTGAACAATCTTTAAGTTTTTATAAGAAAATATTTCTCTGTTTTATTAAAAATATATATCTCTGTGGCGTCATATAGCCGTAATAGGCATTTGACGGACATATTTAGAGAAGCGTATTTCGCCTATATTCCTATAAATGTGAAACTTGGACACTTTCGCATAGAATGTTTAATTAGGAGTATTTGTGAGAATGGGCTTCCTCTTGGTGTGTATTCGTGTCTATGAACGAAATACCTCCAAGTGGGGCTTGTTCTCCTTATCCTATTTAAACAACGGAGTCCAAGCCGTCACATTTAGGGATAAGGAAGAATAAAGCTCCACTTTTCTTTTATGCTCCCTAACATCAAATTACTAACGGCACTGTTTGGGCTGATGGTGCACAAATGAAGCAGAATGAGAAAAGCATTTTTAATTCGACAACCTCAAAATGACAGGTTGCGAAAATCCCTACACATTCAACGGAACTACCACCGTTGATTTTAATTTTGCAAGATAAATCATTAACCAATAGTTCAGTGGGCTTTGAATACAAGTACTGCTGAACCTCAATGTATATAGTCAATATGATTAAAGAAAGCTATACTGTAAAGTATCGAGTTGAAGGTGTTGGAAGCAGCACAAATGGAAGTGCAACTATCATGCTCTATTCAGACAATGAGAGTGAAGCAATAGCAGCTCTAAAGTCTCGTGGCACAATAGGACGAGACAAAGAAGTTGTTATCTTGTCAATAAGAAAAAATTAGTAATACAATTAAACAATACAAACTATGAACCAAGTAAAATGTCCCGATTGTGGCGAAGTATATTCAGAGAATATGCAGTCTTGCCCTAACTGTGGTTGTCCTAATGATAATTGGAAGCCAAAGCAAGAGGAGCAAGTACATGAGACTACCCCAACAGACTATGAAGAAGATTTCAACGAGAATGGTCAGTATTCTCCTATCTCACCATCTTCATGGTTATTCACAGATCCTTGGCCTTTGAGCAACTATCCACGAAAGGCTTTCGAGAAAGAACATCCATTCTTGGGATGGCTGTTTGGTCCTTGGTATCTCACCTGCAAGAATGAAAGCGAGAAGGAAGAGTATGCCGTAATCAACAACATATTCTATTTCTTCAACTTGATATTCAAAACATTTCTATACGCAGCTATATGGGCTTTCTTCAAGGGTATTGTTGTATTCATGGCGTATCTAATGTTTGCCATAATATTCGCCATTATAGGATGGGGAATGGCAAATAATAATAGTACAGGTGGATTAATCGTGATTGGTGGTTTTACAGCAATAATGTTCTATGTTGCAATCATTTACTTTATTATTCTTGACTGTTGCGGAATGGGCAAAGCTCTCCACCGCTATTGGCCGAGTCTGCACAGAACATGGAGAAGACTCAACAAACGTTACTGGAATGCAATGAAATAATAAGAAGATAACTCTACAAATAAAGTTATGAACAAGAACTTAGCACTCACACTTACTGCAGCTACACTGTTTATCGTTATCGGAATAATGGCGGCTTGGTGGTTTAATGGAGGAAATATTGATTCGGTTAAGCCATACGTAGATCCTTATAAAAATTATACAGAAGCAGAGCTGACAGCAATGCAGGACAAAGGGGACATTGAAGCCACAGCCGAACTTGGCTGGATAAACTTCACCAAAGGTGATTTCGAAAAAGCTTACGCTCTATACAAGAAGGCAGCAGACAAAAACAACGCAAAAGGTCTGACTGGACTGGGACTATATTATGCACATATTGGCAAGTACGGAGAAAGCTTTAAGTACTTTGAAGCAGCAGCAGAACAAGGTTACACTATAGCAATATTTAATTTAGGCGTGGCCTATGCGAATGGAGATGGATGCAAACAAGATTCACAAAAAGCCTTTACTTTATTAAAAAAAGCTGCCGAGAAAGGCTATTCACCTGCGCAACGAGTAGTTGGAGTATATTATCTTGATGGTGTGGGAACTGTTGTGAATAAAAAGAAAGGCTTCATGTGGTTCAAAAAGCTGCAGAGCAAAATGATGCACGCGCTTTTTGGAATTTAGGAAAATGCTATTTAGATGGCGAAGGAACAGAAAAAGATGAAGAAAAAGCTATTGAGTATTATCAGAAATCAGCCTCAGCTGGAGATATGTATGGACAGGCAGAATTAGCATTGGCATACCAATTTGGACAAGGCGGTCTGAAAGAAGACCCCAAAAAGGCTTTTGAATTATATCAGCTGTCAGCCAAACAAGGTTTAGCATCAGCTCAAAATCTACTTGCGTATTGTTATGAAAATGGAGTAGGAACCAAAAAAGATAAGAAGAAAGCTTTTGAATATTACATGCTATCTGCAAAACAAGGTTATGATCCAGCCCAATACAGTATGGCATTATGCTATTGGAATGGTACGGGAACAGAGAGAAATCTCGACAAATTACGCTATTGGGCAGGATTAGCTGCAAAACAAGGCAATAAAGAGGCAAAGAATATGCTTGCTAATTTGTCACAATGGATATATGAAGAAGAGCAAGAGAAAAGAGAATATGAAAAGAAATATGGACATATAGGAACATTTGAATTTACTGACAAAGTTGATAATGTGTGGGTTCTTGTTGTTAATACAAATGAAACAGCCACAATTGGAATAAAAGGTAGAGACAGTAAGGCTTATGCTTCATGGTACAAATATGACAATATGAATTATGCTAGTTTCAGATGTTCGGGTTCAGCACCAACTATATTCTTTCCAAGTAGCGAACTAATGCTGAACGACTATGGATATCCAACAACAGATGCTTGTGGTTATTTCTGTATTGACGGTAAATACATATATTACAATTCGTCTGCTGCGGGTGCAAAGAATCCCGACATGCGTCTACCTCTAAAGAAAATAAAATAAGATAAGATATGGCACTAATAAAATGTAAGAATTGTGGCCGCATGATGAGCGATAGAGCAGACTTTTGTCCTCACTGTGGTTGCCCAAAAGAGTTTTCTGCAAAAGAGGAAACTTCTATAAAAGAAGAGAATCCCATAATAGAAGAAGATTTTGTAAAAGAAGAGAATTCTGTTACAAAGGCTCAAACTGTTTCAACGACTGAAGACCTCAACAGCAATGATAAAGACGATGAAGCAACTGCCACACAAGACACAGAAGAAGTTGTAGAAGAAGAAGAAGATAATGCCAATAAAGGATTAGTAGCTTTGGTTATTGTACTTGCAGTTATCGCAATTGGTTTTGGTGGTTACATATGTTATAATAGATTTTCTAACAATGTTGACCCAAGTAACAACATAATAGAAGTAACGCCAATGGACACAACTGAATATCAAACAATGGAGCCTGACTCTGAGGTTGTAGCAACAGACGCCAAGGAAGAAGCAGTTGTAGACACAGCCATGACATATAACAATTCCAAAAACAGTCAAGAACAACATCAAGTAAAAGAAGGCTTCAACACGAATTCGGATGTCAAGAACTTTGTCATCGGCAACAGCTATTATCATAATGGCGTAACTCTTAAAATTACTGAAAATGGTGTGTATGCAAACGACAACAAGATATCATCGTCAAGCCCGGTATTCAAAAGAGTTTCGCAATTTGTTGGTAAAGTCACAGCTCGTCCGTCTATTTCCATTTCAATAAAATGGGAAGGAAACAAGCTCGTTGACAACAACAGCGGCGATGTATATTATGAGAATTAATTAAATCTACAGATGATGAGATTTTTTATTATAATTGTATCTCTTCTATTCTCCTCACTCAGCCATGCACAGTCCATAGCCGACCTCGCAAGAAAGGCTGAGGAGGAGAAGAATCCGCTGCACATTTATGCGGACGTATATTCATTCCAGAACGGACTTGCAATAGCAAGCAAGTATACAGAAGATGGCGAATATAAATATGGTGTTGTAGACGAAGAGGGTGTGGTTTACATACCTGTCAACTATGACGAAATCAGCCTTTTCAAAGAGGGTAGCAACTATCGTGATAATGTCTACAAATGTCAGAGAAACGGCAAGTTAGGTCTGGTAAACGCGCAAGACATAACTCTACTGCAATGCGAATATAGCAGCATAAAGCACTCTGGCGAGTACGTGTATCTCGTAAAGAACGGGAAAAACGGATATGCTGAATTGAAAGGTACAGACGAAGTAAAATCACTCATCCCATGTATCTACGACAAGTTGGAGAGCTATTCAAAAGATGCTCCGATGCGTGCTACCTATAATGGAAAGGAAGGTATGATAGACGGCAACAACAAGATTATCATTCCTTTCGAATATTCAAACATAGGCAAATTCTATAATGTCGGCGCTTACAATATGGCTTGGGTAGAACAGGACGGCAAGTACGGAATATACAACATTGACGGTACTGTCATCCAGCCCTGGGACATAGAAAAGGCTTACGTCATGAACGAAAACAGCGGCACGACTTATCTTACATTCGACGATTTTCCAGATCCATCCACTCCTTACATACACATCGTGGTGAACGGAATGACAGGCGTACTAAGCGGAAAGACATACAAGACTGTCATTCCTTGCAAGTACGGATACATCTCGCCCATCATTAACGAGAGGGCTTTCTATAAAGCCAACAACAAGTGGGGCATTATGGACATACAGAATAATAGTATTCAGGATGCCATATACGACAAAATCAAGATAAACAACAATTGGCTGTCGGATGCCTTCACTACAGAGGGTATATTCCAAGACAACATGTATGTTTTTATCGGCGACAAGCAGGGAATGATAGATAAAAACGGCAAAGCATTCATTCCCGTAAAATACGATTCGCTTGGAGTGTTTTCCGAGAATATGATTGTGGCAAAGTGCGGCAACCTATACGGATATATAAACTCAAATGGAGAGGAATGCATTCCTCTCAAGTACAGTCATGCCGACGACTTCTCTGAAGGTCTTGCTGCTGTAAAGAACGAGAAAGGAAAGTATATGTTTATTGACGCCTCCGGAGTCATGGTAATAAAGCCACACAAGTACGACAGAGTTGGACATTTCCAGAACGGCACATGCAAGGTGTATCGCAAAGACAAAGTTTGGGAGATTGACCGCGAAGGCAAAAAGGTGAAAAAGGATAAAGACGAAGCTAATAATGAGGAGAAAGCTGATAACAAACAAAACAAAAGTCAGTCATCAAGTAAAGCATCCAAATCCTTAAGACATTATTATGAAGATGAAGACAATAGTCCTCGCAAAAAGAAATCGAACATCTTAAAGGATATTTTTAAAATTGAGTTAAAAAACCAATGACCGACCAAGCAGACAATATTCGCAACCTCCAATAAAAGTACGAGATAACAGAAATCCAGGAAATGGAACTTATAGAAGGACTATGAGATTTGGAAACCAACACATAAGAAATAGATAATATTTGACAAGGGCAGTCTATAAAGATTGCCCTTGTTTTTTTGTTAGTAAAAAAAATCTGCCATATCTTCCAGCAGCGCTGCAACTCTCACATTTAGAGCACAATAAAGGCTGGAAGATTTGCTTAAAAAAAGCGAAATCTTCCAGCCTATCTTCCAGTTATAATTTTATTCCCACTCGATTGTTGATGGCGGCTTAGACGAGATGTCGTAGCATACGCGGTTGACGCCGCGCACCTTGTTGATGATCTCGTTAGACACCTTAGCCATGAAGTCGTAAGGCAGGTGAGCCCAGTCGGCTGTCATAGCGTCGGTAGAGGTAACGGCACGGAGAGCAACGGGGTGCTCGTATGTGCGCTCGTCGCCCATTACGCCTACTGAGCGTACGGTAGAGAGGAGCACTGTGCCTGCCTGCCAGATCTGGTCGTAGAGCGAAACCTCTATCTCACCGTCGTGCATGTCGGCAGGAACGCCGGCAGCAAGTACGCGGCGTGCGTCATCGCCAGAGAGCTTTGTCTTGTACTCGCGCAGACCGCGGATATAGATGTCGTCGGCATCCTGGAGGATGCGCACCTTCTCGGGAGTGATGTCGCCAAGGATGCGCACAGCCAAGCCCGGTCCTGGGAACGGATGGCGTGTGATGAGGTGCTCGGGCATGCCCATTGAGCGACCTACGCGGCGAACCTCGTCCTTAAAGAGCCACTTGAGCGGCTCGCAGAGCTTGAGGTTCATCTCCTTAGGCAGACCACCTACGTTGTGGTGGCTCTTGATTACCTTGCCTGTGATGTTGAGCGACTCGATGCGGTCGGGGTAGATTGTGCCCTGAGCGAGCCACTTTGCGCCGATCTGCTTCTTAGCTTCAGCGTTGAACACCTCTACGAAGTCGCGACCGATGATCTTGCGCTTCTGCTCGGGGTCGGTAACGCCTGCGAGGTCCGAGAAGAACTTCTCGCTTGCGTCTACGCCGATAACGTTAAGACCGAGACACTTGTAGTCTTCCATTACGTCGCGGAACTCGTTCTTGCGGAGCATGCCGTGGTCGACGAAGATACATGTGAGGTTGCTGCCGATAGCCTTGTTGAGGAGTACGGCTGCTACGCTTGAGTCGACACCGCCCGAGAGTCCGAGGATCACCTTGTCGTCGCCGAGCTGCGCCTTGAGCTCAGCTACGGTTGTCTCTACGAACGAGTCTGCGCTCCAGTCCTGACGGCTTCCGCAGATGTCTACCACGAAGTTCTTCAGGAGCTGTGTGCCCTGCAGCGAGTGGAACACCTCTGGGTGGAACTGCACTGCCCATACCGGCTGCTTTGTAGAAGCGTAAGCGGCATACTTCACGTTGGCTGTAGAAGCGATGCACTTAAAGTCTTCTGGGATGGCGGTGATGGTGTCGCCGTGGCTCATCCATACCTGCGAGTTCTGCACGAAGCCTTTGAACAAGGGGTTCTCGGCGTCGAAGTGCTCGAGGTTGGCACGTCCGTACTCGCGAGAGTCGGCTGCCTCCACCTTTCCGCCGCCGGCGTAAGAGATGTACTGTGCGCCGTAGCAGATGCCAAGCACCGGGATGCGTCCTACGAACTGGCTAAGGTCTACCTTGAACGCCTCCTTGTCGTGAACCGAGAAGGGGCTTCCGCTGAGGATGACGCCGATGACAGAGGGGTCGTCCTTCGGGAACTTGTTGTAGGGCATAATCTCGCAGAAGGTATCAAGCTCGCGCACACGGCGGCCGATGAGCTGCGTGGTCTGCGAACCGAAATCAAGAATTATTATCTTCTGTTGCATTACTTTGGTTGGTTTTATTGTTTGTATTCGATGTCTCTTTTTTCTTCTTTAGGTGGCGGTTAAGCCGAAGGTAGGCAGCGTTTAAGCCGAAGGTAGGCGGCGTTTAAGCCGAACTAAGCCTTCTTAAGCCTTCCTAAGCCCTTGGGGGATAGGCCGAACTAAGCCTTGTGCATTCTCAAGCCCTCCCCGACGGGGAGGGTTGGGAGGGGCTTTTTACTTTTAACAGGAACTCCTCTGCTTGTGCCAGCGTGTCGAGCTTGCCGATGTCCATCAGCAGGAGGTCGTCTTTGGCGAAGCCTTCGATGCGATGGGTGGCGCATGTCTGCAGGTAGAAGTCGATGATGCTGAAGCGGTCGGGGAACTGCTGCATCAAAGGCAGCATACGGGGCGAGAGGGCGTGTATGCCGGCGAAAGCGTACATGCGACAAGCCTTAGGGTCGAGGTCGGGGTACGGACTCTTCACTTCGCCCGTGGCGATATTGGTCCAACCGACGAGGCGCATCGTGTCGTCGAAGAGCAGATAGCGCTGCGTCTTGCGCTCACTCACGAGGAGCAACGCGTCGGGAGCGTCAGCAGAAGTCGGAGTTGAAGCGTCAGCCTTGAGCAGACCACCGGCGCGCTGATAGAAGCGTCGCAGGTCTACGTTGCTCAGGATGTCCACGTTATGTATGAGTATCGGGGCGTCGGTGGCGAAGAGCTGCGCGGCATGCTTTATGCCGCCGCCCGTCTCGAGCAGTCCGGCTGATTCGTCGGAGATGCGTATATCGAGCCCGAAGTTGTCGTTTTCTGTAAGATAGTCGATTATCTGCTGCGCAAAGTGGTGCACGTTGACAACAATGCGGTCAACGCCAGCCTCAGAGAGATTTTGTATTACGTGCTTTATGAGCGGCTCACCACCTACCCTCACCAACGCCTTTGGCATAGTGTCGGTGAGCGGTTTAAGGCGAGTGCCCATTCCTGCCGCGAAAATCATTGCTTGCATCATAGATGTCGTTATAAATATGTTGCCTACAAAATTACTCAAAATCCGCCAAACAGCAAAATGAATGCGCTATAAATTCTACAGAAGTGTCTGCTCTATGCCTTGCTCTCTGTGGCAGACGTGCACTTCTATTCCGAACTTCTCGTGCAGATGCTCAGCGAGATGCTGCGCCGAGTAGACGCTGCGATGCTGTCCGCCGGTGCAACCGAAGGAGAACATCAGGTCGGTGAAGCCGCGGTCGATGTATCGCTGCACGTGTGCGTCGGCGAGCTTGTATACGCTGTCGAGGAAGGTGAGTATCTCGCCGTCGTCCTCGAGGAATCGTATCACGGGCTCGTCGAGTCCGGTGAGTTTCTTGTACGGCTCATAGCGTCCGGGGTTGTGCGTAGAACGGCAGTCGAACACGTATCCTCCGCCATTGCCCGACTCGTCGGCTGGTATGCCCTTGCGGTAGGAAAAGCTGAAGACGCGCACGCGCAGCGGTCCCTTGCCGTCGTACTTGGAGAACGTGGCTGGTCCGTCCTGCGGATGAGCCTCGTAGACGTTCTTGTCGGTGGTCTTGTAGCCGTCGGCGCGCGACACAGCCGGCTCCTCGATATGAGCGTAGCGCGGCATCTCGGTGAGTCGGCGCAGCATGTCCATCATGTATGGATAGGGGAACACCTGCTCGCCCAGCTTCAGCAGCGCGCGGAGGTTGTCCATAGCCGGCGGAATGGAGTCTAGGAAGTGCTTCTTGCGCTCGAAGTAGCCGCGGAAACCGTATGCGCCGAGCACCTGCAGCGTGCGGAAGAGCACGAAGAGGCTCAGTCGGTGGACGAAGTGGCGCAGCGACGGCACCTCGGTGTACTGCTTCAGCGCGTCGTAATATTCGGCCACGAGTTCGCGGCGCAGTTTGTCGCTGTAGCGTGCCGACGCCTGCCAGAGGAACGAGGCGAGGTCGTAGTAGAACGGACCGCGTCTGCCGCCCTGGAAGTCGATGAAATGCGGATTGCCCTCGGCGTCGAGCATCACGTTGCGCGCCTGGAAGTCGCGGTAGAGGAACGAGTCGATGTTCTCGGCGGTGAGGTCCTTGGCGAAGAGACGGAAGTTAGCCTCGAGCTTCAGTTCGTGGAAGTCGAGACCCGAAGGCTTCAGGAAGCAATACTTGAAGTAGTTGAGGTCGAAGAGCACGCTGTCCTCGTCGAACTCGGGCTGCGGATAGCAGTTTTGCCAGTCGAGTCCGCGCGCTCCGCGTATCTGTATGTTCGGCAACTGGCGTATGGTGGCTTTCAGCAGCTGCTTCTCGCGCTGGTTGTATCTGCCGCCTGCCTCGCGACCGCCACGTATTGCATCGAAAAGCGATGTAGATCCGAGGTCGGTCTGCAGATAGCGCAGTCCGTCGGCGCTCTGTGCGAGTATGTGCGGCACGGGCAACTGGCGCTGCTCGAAGTGCTCGGCGAGATAAACGAAGGCGTGATTCTCGTCGCGACTGGTGCCTACGACGCCGATGACGGTAGAGCCGTCCGCTGCCATGAAGCGGTAATACTGGCGGTTGCTGCCGGCTCCGGCGAGTTGCTCGGTGCTGACGGGTTCCGCCCCACTCCATTCTGTATATAGTTTAATGAGTTTCTCCATCTTCTTCCTTTTTCTTTTTTCCGTAATACTGCTCGTCCTTCTTCTTCACCCAAGCCGTGAGGTAGGCGTCGAGGGCGTAGAGCAGCAGAGCCACGCCGATGGTCATCGACCACGAGCGCGAGAGTATGTATGTTCCTGCTACGATGATGGCGCAGCAGACTATTATCTTCTTTTCCATTGTTGTTCGGTTGATGTTCTGGTTTTGGCGACGTAGCAGGTTTTTATAGTTCCAAACGATAGGCTACGCTGAACGCAAACACGCTGTTCTTCGACGAGTCGAAGCCGTCAATGTTCTGGAACAGTGTGAGTCCGATGTTGTAGCGCGCGTCGATTATTACGTTAGAGAACTCGTAGCTCACTCCGACGGGAATAGCGAATGTCACTTTTGTGAGCGTTGAGTTCATGTCGTATTTCACGTGTTCGGGCTTCTCGTACTTCACGTCGTCTTTTGTCATCGTGTACTGCTGCTCGGTGTACTTCATCTTGCCCGAGAGCGGGAAGCCTATCTGCACACCGGCTTTAACGGCGAAGCCCGTGCCGAGGTAGGCGTTGAGCATCAGGGGCACGTTGATGTAATGGAGCTGCGTGCTCCAGTCGCTATAGCCGGTGCCTCTGAACACGCCTTCCGAAACCTTCACCTTGTAGCCGTCGTTGCCGTACTTGGCGCCTTGCTGCACATACTGCGCACCGATAGTGGCAGAGAGATTGGGCATGAACTGCCAGTCGATGTCGACACCTGCCATCAGACCTGCCTTGTAGCGTGCCGAGTAAGTCATGTTGTCGCCGACTCCACCGGCTATATACATTTTGTCGCCGGGCAGATTGGCGAGCGCCACGCCCACACGGGGCAGCACGGATACGGTGCCGACCTTCGGTTGCGCCATCGCTGGCAGCACGCCTGCGACGAGTCCCAATATTATTGTTCTTTTCTTCATCTGTTCTTTTTCGTTTACGTTTTCTTTTTCTGAATAATAAACGCCGAACAGCCGTTATTATTGTGTTCGGGCGCGTGGTTTAACCAACTTGTTGTCAGCCCACCCGCACATTAATTTGCCGTCAGCCCACCACGAGCGAGAAACGCAGTCCTAACGCAGAGGCTATCTGCAGGAACGTAGACATCTGCATGTCGCTGTTGCCACGCTCTATGGTAGATATATATTCGCGCTTCTTGCCTATCTTGTCGGCAAGCTGCTGCTGCGTAAGCTTCTGGCGCTTGCGCTCTTCTTTCAGCAACTCGGCGTAATACCATGCCTTGGCGCGCGCCTCGAAAGCATCGCGCGAAGGGGTGCCGGGTGCGCCGTATCTCTCATTGAGTCTGTCATTTACTTTCGGCAGACTATTCCATTTTTCATCACTAACATTAATCATAAACTATCCTCCCAATCTTTTAAAATTTTCCTTGCTTTAATAATCTCAGACTTGTACTGCTTCGAACTCTTCTCCACGAAAGAATTCAGCATGACAATCCTGCTACACTCCATGAAACTTGCGGCATCAATGGCAAATATGAACGAGCGGTATTCATTCGTTCCGACACTGACCCTCATTTCATAGAACTCCGTAGTTTCGATTTTCTTCACAAACTTACGGTTCACAACTTTCTGAGTCACCATTATACTAAATACGTAGTCGTATTTCTCTTGTATATTCGCTGGCAACTGCTCAAAGTATTCTAAGAATTCTTTGGTGTATGCAATTTCTCTTATTTCTATTCCCATGCTGCAAATGTAACAAATTAATTCCATAAAAGCAAGCATTTGACACGAAAAAAGGTGTCCCATGACTTCACAGTCTTGGAACACCCGTTGTTGTATATATTTCGATACAAGAAATTAGTCTTTGTTGCTGCGCTTGCGGCTGAGATGGTCGAGAATGACCTTGCGCATACGCATGCTCTTCGGAGTAACCTCCACGAGCTCGTCGCCCTTGATGTACTCGAGGCACTCCTCAAGACTCATCACCACCTTCGGTATCACGCGCGCCTTCTCGTCAGAACCGCTGGCACGAACGTTGGTGAGCTGCTTTGCCTTCGTAACGTTGATGACGAGGTCGTTGTCGTGAACGTGCTCGCCTACCACCTGACCTGCGTACACTTCCTCACCCGGATCGATGAAGAACTTGCCGCGATCCTGCAGCTTGTCGATAGAGTAAGCATAGGCTGTGCCGGTCTCGAGCGCAATCATCGAACCGTTCATACGGCGTGTGATTTCGCCCTTGTACGGCTGGTACTCCTTGAAGCGGTGAGCCATGATAGCCTCACCCTGGCTCGCTGTGAGCACGTTGGTGCGCAGACCGATGATGCCGCGCGACGGTATGTCGAACTCGATGTCGACGCGGTCGCCGAGGGTCTGCATTGATGTCATCTCGCCCTTGCGGCGTGTCACCATATCAATCATCTTGCTCGAGAACTCCTCGGGCACGTTGATAGTAAGTTCCTCGATAGGCTCGCACTTCACACCGTCGATCTCCTTGTAGATTACCTGCGGCTGACCTACCTGAAGCTCGTAACCCTCGCGACGCATTGTCTCGATGAGCACAGAGAGGTGGAGCACACCGCGTCCGCTTACGATCCACTTATCCGTGGTGTCCTCGAACGGACGCACACGCAGCGCAAGGTTCTTCTCAAGCTCCTTCTGCAAGCGGTCGTTGATGTGGCGTGATGTCACGAACTTGCCTTCCTTACCGAAGAACGGCGAGTCGTTGATGGTGAAGAGCATACTCATGGTAGGCTCGTCGATAGCGATAGGAGGCAGCGGCTCGGGGTTCTCGAAGTCGCAGATGGTGTCGCCGATTTCGAAGCGCTCCAGACCTACAATGGCGCAGATGTCGCCAGAGTGAACCTCGTCTACCTTCTTCTGTCCCATACCCTCGAACACGTGTATTTCCTTGATGCGTGTCTTCTCCTGAGTGCCGTCGCGATGAGAGATGGTTATGTTCATGCCTTCCTTGAGCGTGCCGCGGTGAACACGTCCTACGGCGATACGACCGGTGTAGCTTGAGTAGTCGAGCGATGTGATAAGCATCTGCGGCGTACCCTCAAGCACCTTCGGTGCAGGTATCACTTCTACGATCTTGTCGAGCAGATAGTCGATATTGTCTGTCGGGGCGTTGTAGTCCTCAGCCATCCAGCCGTTCTTTGCCGAACCGTAAACAACGGGGAAGTCGAGCTGGTCTTCGGTAGCGTTGAGTGAGAACATGAGGTCGAACACCATTTCGTACACCTCCTCAGGGCGGCAGTTGGGCTTGTCAACCTTGTTCACAACAACGATCGGCTTCAGACCGATCTGAAGCGCCTTCTGCAGCACGAAGCGTGTCTGCGGCATCGGTCCTTCGAATGCGTCAACAAGCAGAATACAACCGTCTGCCATGTTGAGCACGCGCTCTACCTCACCACCGAAATCGGAGTGACCCGGGGTGTCAATAATATTGATTTTTGTGCCTTTCCAGTTGATTGAAACGTTCTTGGAAAGGATAGTTATTCCTCGTTCGCGTTCCAGGTCGTTGGAGTCCAATACCTGGCCACTGTTATCCTGGCCGTCACGGAACAGCTTGCCCGCCAACATCATCTTGTCGACAAGCGTGGTCTTTCCATGGTCGACATGGGCGATAATCGCAATGTTTCTAATATCTTGCATTTTATATACCTTAAAAAACTTCTGCAAAGTTACTACTTTTTTTTCAGACAAGTAGTATAAATACAAAAAAAATCCCGCGTTCTCTTTGAGTACGCGGGACCTTGTTTCCTTTGTGCGGATTACTTACGGAGGCCGAGGGCCTTGATGATTGCACGGTAGCGATTGATGTCGCGGTCGTACAGATAGTTAAGCAATGCGCGGCGCTTTCCTACCAGCTGTGTCAAAGAACGTGCGGTAGTATAAT
>ERZ1031897.431-NODE-431-length-15374-cov-19.253737_pt1 | contig 15374 bp, 12 predicted proteins | sample MGYA00517881_ERZ1031897 | MGnify/ENA primary metagenome ERZ1031897 (study PRJEB33719, sample SAMN04261280) | wastewater metagenome | biome: rural village; feature: human; material: feces | host: Homo sapiens | place: El Salvador | collected 2013-01-07 ... | reverse complement strand
CGACCACACTGGTCAGACTGGATTCAAAATATGCCCCTTTTTAAAGTGGGCTCAGAAAAAAAGAAGTAAGCCTCATTCCGAATCGAAGTAAGCCTCATTCCGAATCGAAGTAAGCCTCATTCCAAGTTGGTTTGAGCCTCATTCAACCTTTACGTGAGTCTCAGTTAACCTTTACTTAAGCCTCATTCTAGCTTCAAGTAAGCCCCATCTCAGTGACTTACAGAGAATCCTCAGTGACTAACTGAAATTTCACAGTGACTAACAGAGAATCGCCAGTGACTAACAGAGAATCCCCAACAAGCCATTGGCGAAATTGACTCAAAACAGAATCGAAAACAAGTCGAAAATGGTGAAGGCAGGGTGTGATGTGAACCCTACTCCCTAAAAAAACTATATTATTTCATATAAAAACCTATATCTAAAACCCTGATATTCATTTCCTTTACCTTTAATAACACGCTGTATATACAAAGTTCGGAAGCATAGGGTTCACATCACAGGCAAAAACAGGGGTACCCAATCAACACCCCAACCTATAAAAAACCAGTTTTTCACGAAAAAAAGCCGCTTTTCCTTGTAGGTTTCACAAAATAATCGTATATTTGCAGCGGTTTTTAAAACGAATAGAATTATGATTTCAGAAAAAGAACTAAATAGCTATCGCTTGACAAGCATGGAAGAGCCAACAGACGAGATGCTGGCCCAGATTATGCATGAGGCTGCGGACTTATATCGAAAAGAAAACGAAGACGCAAGCAGAAGAGTAATCGACATGATCAAAGAAGCTTCCAACGAAGCAATAACACAATATCAAACCCGATATGGCAGACAACATGCATAAACCCGTTCTGATAGTCATTGCCGGACCAAACGGCTCCGGAAAGACAACCATCACTTCTCGTATTCTCCAACACGAGTGGCTAGAAGACTCTCTCTACATCAACCCCGACAATGTAGCCCAGCACATGTTTGGCGACTGGAACAACCAGGAAGCCGTATTGAAGGCTGCCCAATATTGCCAAAAGCAAAGAGAAGAGTGCCTTACCAACAAACACAGCATGATTTTCGAGACCGTCATGTCAACTGCCGAGAAAATTGATTTCATACATCGAGCTAAAGAACAAGGCTTCTTTATCCGCCTCTTCTTCGTAGGAACCTCCTCACCAACCATCAACGCATCCAGAATTGCAGCGAGAGTCTTGAAAGGCGGTCATGATGTTCCCATCAAAAAGATTATCAGCCGATATTTCAAGTCAATAGGCAATTGCAAACTTGCAGCATCGCTTGCCGACCGCACCTACGTCTACGATAATTCTACAGACGGCGTAGAGGCCCAGCTCCTCTTCCGAATGACCGACGGCAAGGTGTTCAAAGAGTACGTAACAGAAATACCGGAATGGGCACAGGGCATCTCTGGCAAGTAAATACCCCCTCGTTATCGTGCACAGCAAGTCAACATGGTGGCATTCAGCACAAAACATGAAGAATTAAGCTTATTTAACGCGAAAAATTGACTCGTTTTGGAAAATTTACATTAAATTTGCACCCGATAATAGCAAGCATGAGTAAAATAGCGTAGCAACTAAATACACTATCAAGCGCATAAACTACTGTATGTTAAACCAAAAACAAAGATAAAGATCGTAAAAGATAATAAATTCGTAAGTACAATTTAAACTTATAATAGATATGAAAGTAATCAATTCCAAGCTTGCTGCCATCGGTTTGGCAGCATTCGTATTCGCATCATGTAGCGACAGCAACAGCGACCCTACCAATTCTGGTTCTACACCAGCCAAGGTTGACGCGACTACTATTGACCTCACCAGCAATAGCGGCGAGTCATTGATGTCTAACGTCATCAACTACAAGAACACTACTGCTAATGCACGTAAGTTCTTTGGTACTAGAGCAGCTAATGACGCAAATTTCGTAACTACATTCAACATGCCTGTGCAGAAGAATACCGATACCCAGGTTTATGGCAAGTGCAACCTGGATGGCGGCAGATACTATCTGAAGAGATCTGCAGGCGAATGTGACTTTACTAAGAACACCATCAAGAATGCAACTATCTTTGTTAACGGAGATGCTAAATTGCACTACTCTGCTACAACTTTCGAGAACACAACAATCGTTGTTGAGCAGGGCGGTTCTTTGATTTTTGAAGGCGAAGGCTCTATGATTAAGCCAGGCGTTACCGTCTATAACGAATTGGGTTATATCAAGACAAAAGATTCAACAAAAGACATCGTCATCGAGGGTAACCTCTATTCATCTTGGAGAGGTTTCAAGACCGGAAAAGACGAGAATGGCAACGATGTAACAATCAAGGAGCTCAAATCTGGTTTAGGACAGATTACAGCAGCTAGTCCTACACAGAAAATCACCTTCAAGACTGGTTCAAAGGCATGTATCATCGGTTCTATCCGTGGTACAGAAGTAAACGTTGAGGAAGGTGCCAACGTATATGCATCAGCTCACGTATGGAACGCTACCACCGTCAATATCAATGGTAACTTACAAATCGGCGGATTCCTGAAGACAGCAGATCTGAACCTCAACACAAATGGTTATCTGAAGGCTGGCGACAACAGCGCAATCAAGGTTACCAATATATTGACCATGAATGCCGGTTCACAGATTGATGCCAACTACATCAATGTTACCTTGAACGAAAAGGATACCCACAAGAAGGTAACTAAGGTAGGTGAAGCACAGCTCATCCTGAAGGGTGCCTGCAAGATCAACATTGCGGACAAGGGTGTTATCAATGTTAACAAGCTTATCTCTTATAACGATGCAAAAGGCCAAATCAGCCTGGAAAAAGCTGGCGGTTTAGCTATTGTTAAGGCAGACGAGTTCCACAACGATGGTGCAGAAAACATCCAGGCATTCGATACTCCTGCAGAAGGTGCTACCTTCCTGTTCCAGTTCACAAAATGCTTCAATGGTGAGAATCAGCTTCCTACAGCTGAGGATCTTGACATTGCAGCATCATACCTCGACTACGACAAGGCTACCACTGGTGATTTTGTTAAGTTGAAAGATGCTGATAACAAGCAATATGGTTATGAATTGACTGCAACAACAGAGAACTTGAGCAATAAGCCAAAACTGGATTTGTTCTCTGCAGCTGGAGTTACAGAGAATACCCTCTCTGCAACATCTATCCAGGCTGCTAACGACAAGTTGTATGTTACATACCACACCCAGGGCAATGATAAGAGTCATATGGGAGGCGGATTGGAAGTTGCTCATATCGATGGTAAGAACCTTATTCTCGATCAGGCTGTTTCAGCTCAGGGAGGATTGGATGTAAACTATGGCATGATTGACGGCAACCGCTTCTACGTTGCTGCTACATCTTACAAGGAAGGTGCTTTCCTGGGTTATGCTAATCTGTCAAATGGTCAGTTGAGCGACACCAAGCTTGTTACCTACCCTATTGATAAGACAAATCCAAACAATGGCATTGATGCCAATAGTGTAGTCAAGTATAAAGACAACTTCGTTTTGGCAACCAACAAGGGTTATCAGGTTTACAACTCTACATTCACCCTGCGTACTCCACACCTCACAACAAATGACGTGAAGTTCGTAGCTGTTGGCAATGACAAACTCTATGGTTTGGAGGCAAATGGTACAACTACAGGTACTGTCAACATCTTTAACAACATCAATCTGGAAAATCCTCAGAGCTATACCACAGAAGGTAAAGTGGGTGTTGTTGATGGTAAAAACACCATCGCTGTAGATGGTACAAACCTTTACGTATGCCAAGGTGACGGCGGACTTGTACGCTACGATGCAAATGGCAATCCAACAGTATTGTTCGATGCTCCTATAGGCGAAAGTAACAAGGTTATCGGTCGCGTAAACGGTGTTGCAGTAGATTCAAAATACATTTACGTAGCATGTGGCGGTTACGGTCTCGTTGTATTGGACAAGACCAAGGCTAAGGGTGAGAACGTTGTAGCCCGTCGCCGTGCATTCTATGATGGCAAGGAGAGCTACAACTCAGCTAACTATGTAACCCTTTACAAGGATTATATCTGTGTAGCTTACGGTCGCAGCCGCGTTCAGATCTTCAAGTTGGTTAATACAAAGTAACCAACTAAATACTTCTGTTCTCCCGCCCCCCAATTAACGGGTGCGGGAGAACAAACCTTTAAAGGCTAGAACAATAGCAAAAAGGTGAAAGCTAATTTATACACAAAAACGACAAAAGAAAGATTAACATGAAACATCATTTTACAAAACTTGTTACTTTCTCTTTCGCAGCAATGCTTCTAGCATCTTGTAGCGATTCGAATGACAACACTTTCGTTCCAAACCCTGGTGAAGTCACAAAAAACATAATAGGTGAAGAAGTGATATCTATCACCGACCCTCAGGAATTAGCTGGTAGCGTTATCAACTACAAAGCGAAAACAGCAACAAGAGCTGCAGGCGCAACTACAGCCAATCTAAGCGACGTTTATGAAATGCCTAGCCTGCCTAGCCATAACGGAGCTATAGAAATCAAAAACAACGATGGATGTAAGGGACTGGATGGTTCCAAGACCTACATCATCAAGAAAGGCACTAAAATAAGCAGTGAGCTCAACCTGAATGGAGCTACCCTGTTTATCGAAGGCGAACTGACCACAAAAAATATATTGGGATGTTCAGCCTGGATTAACAATGTCAACAAAAAAGGAAAAATCTACATCCTCGAAGCAGGAACATTACATATAGACAACAATAACACTGCACTCTTCCAGAATTCAGGAATTTATTGCTACAATTATGGTGGAACTCTGAAAAAAGAGGGCAGCAACCTGTATCTTGAAAAAGGAGATGCCTACTTTACTACTGGAAACATTGAAGTAAAAAATGAACTGAAAGTTCAAGGATTGCTTTATGTAGGCGGCGATGCCAACGTAGGTAAACTGGCTACTGAGTCTGATGCAAAAATCAATATCCAAGGCGATTTGCTTGGTACAGAAAACCAGGATATACAGATAGACGGCTGCATCATGAACATCAACGGAAAGGCAAAAGCCAACAAGCTGACCATTCAAGGTTCAGCTCCTAAACTTTATGCTTGCTCCTTTGAAGTTACAGACAAGACAGTCCTCAATTCAAATGGAGCAGAGTTACACGTCAACAATCTGAAGACGGGAGCTATCGACCAATGTGCGGGAAGTACCATCTATCTGGTCAATAACAGTGTTATCGACTGTCAAGGCACATACACAAATGATAACAATGGTCACAACCAGGATGACCCTTCTGCCGGAAGCAGAGTAGTTCTTCAAGGAGATAACGCTAATGCCATCTTCAGAGCAGCAGAGGTGAAATACAAAGGAAATAATGATGCCGGCAATATTCTTATTGCTCCGGGAACCTACGCATATTTCTCAACCTGCTATATCTTCCGAGCTAGCGGAAGCGGAGGCGTTATCTATATGGACTGCGATAAGTTTACCAACAATGGTAATTCGGCAAATTATACTTATGCTCCAGGTCTTTCAGACAATACAAAGAGATATGATATGTATAATGACCCTGTTGTCAAAACATCATGTGACGGTACGACACCAGCCCCTACACCAACTCCAAACCCTGAACCAGGCAAGAAGATTGATGTGATTTCCGTAATTGATTATACAAATCATACTCACGACATCTCTGCAACATGTATTCAGCCATATAATGGCAAATTATACATGTCGTACCACACCAATGAAGAGAACCAGGCAGATCCAAGCAAGAAGACTGGAGGTTGTATCGAAGTGTTTAAAACAGAAAACAACCAGACAACCATGTTGCAGTATCTGCAAGATAAGAAGGAACTCTACGACTTCAACCACCTTATGGTGGACGGAAAAGATGCTACAAAGTACGTATATATTGCCGGTCACTCAACCAATGGCGGTATGATGGGTAGAATTGCATTAGATAGCAACGGACTTCTCAACACAGAAGTAAAGGACATCGATGAGACTACCACGTTGAACCCTCTCACCATCGTAGATTGGGAACATACAGGTTTGGCAAAATCAGACGAGAACTGTATCGTAAGAGACGGAAACAAACTGATGGTGGCAACTACCAGAGGATACGGAGTATATAATGCAAACACGCTGGATTTAATCGGCAAGAAAGAAACGCCAGGCAAGGCTAAGCACATCGCACTGAACAACCAGTATATTGTTACACTCCACTACAACAACGAAGTAGAAAGTGACGATGAGGCTGTAAGTGGTGCACTACAGGTCTTCCCATTAGGTGCCGACATTCTTACAGCAACACCAGCAAGAACCATCAACGTAAGCAGCATAGCTCCTAACGACGGTAAGAATACAATAGCCATCGACGGCAATCATATCTACGTTTGCCGAAGTGCCAAGGGATTGTCTTGCTACGACCTTACCACTGGCGAAGAGGTATGGAACTGGGGAGCTCCGCTCACTGCCAACACCAAGGTACCACAGGGATATGCAAATGGTGTAGCTTTCGATGACAACTACATCTATCTGGCTTGTGGAAGCTACGGACTGGTAGTTCTCTACAAGAACAAGATGGAAGACGGCAAACCTGTTAAGGTGGTGAAGAAAAGAGCAGAAGGCGGCATGTCTGCCAACTATGTTACACTGGATGGAGGCTACATCTATGTGGCATACGGCAAGAGCCGACTCCGCGTAATGAAACTCATTGATGGAGCCAACTAATGCCTAACTGCAATTAGGAGAACTCCATAAAACACAAAGAATTCAAAAGACACTAGTTGAATGCAGCTGCAACAGCTTGCGGCTGCATTCATAGTGTTTAAGCCAAAAAACAATGAAGCAAAATTTGATACTATATACGACTACTGCTCTCCTCATCACACTCGGAGGACAATGCACTATGGCTCAGGCTCAAAGACAGCAACAGCTGAAGAAAAAGAGCTTTAGCCCTAAAATGCTCGTATATGAAAATCTGAAAAACAATAACGTGCTCAGACACTTCAAACAGCGCTTCGCACAACTCGACACCCTACTCAATAACCCAATATGGGTAAAATCACCGGTCATTGACCTGGGACTCAACAAACAACATACAGCGGATATCAAAAAGACGGATTCCCTGTACTGGGCAAAGACGGCACACGAACAACTTGCCGTCAACCGACACAACGGACTGGAAGTAACCGGACAGGTTTACGCACGACCAGACGCCTACTTTGATTCAGAAAACGACGACGCCGAACAGGTATCAAAATATAAGGCTAAGGTTCAAGCCGAACTGGGATGGAACATCATCAACAGCAAGTTCTACCAGGGAAAAGAAAAAAGAACCAAGGTGGCTCTAGCCAACGAACTCTCAAGACTGCAAGGCAAGAAGAGACAGACAGCCGACATCTACGAAAAGGCTGCCGATGACCTCACCGAACAGTATAACTTCTACATCGGCACAGTGATAGCCCACCGGCTGGACAACCTCGACATCATGAACGAGGCATACCAGTACATGCTGGAGAAAGACCGAATCAGCAACGACAAGATGCTGAAGGTGATGAACGAAAAACTGGAAGCAGAATATGACATCTCTATCCTCTGCTCCGACCGTGACATCTCCAACAAGCCTATCTACAGAATGAAGCCATCAAAAGTGCTCGTAGATACGGCGGCCCTCTGGCGACACATCGACGAAGAAAGCATCGACGCACGAATCGTGATGGTGAAGGAACAGATAGCCGACAACGACAGCAAGCTCTCGAACTATCTGGGAACAACAAGAATCACACCCTTCGCCAGATGGTCAAGCTACTGGCAAAGCAACAACAAGATAAGCAACAACGGCGACGTGGGCGTAAGATTCACCTTCCCTATCTATAACGAGAATCCCCGAAAGCGCAAGGCACTGGAAACGGAGAAGGAAATCATCAGAAGCAGCCGCAACACCGACGTGAAGGAAATCAAGCAGTCGCTAAACATCCTGCTCAAGAGAATAGAAAATCTGAACCAGGCCATCGCCACCGAAGCTTACCACATCAACCAGACCAGCAAATACATCGACATGCGAAGATTTGCCTACAAGAACCAGAAGCAGGGGTACAACTACCTGATGCGAATGGACGAATATACGGGACTCCTGGAAAGCATGGAGAGAATGTATAAGCTGATGTTAAACCGCGGACTCGCCATCATCAACATCGAGAAGGCAGTAAGCATCTACGACAACAACAATATATTCAAGGAAATAGAACTATGAATGAGTTTCAATATAATAATACGCCACAAGAACAGGCTATGGCCGACTTGCTGAAGTCGCAGAGCCACCGACTGGCCAGGCAGCAGATTATCTTTGCGCTGATCTTCCTGCTGGTCATCGTCCTGGCGGCATATTATATCATCACCCGAATGATATGGGTTATCTACGATGGGTATATCACCCTCGACGAAAACCCTATCTCAGCCGTGGATGACATCTATATATTGAAGGTGAACAAGGAAATCGGAGAGGTGGTACACAAGGGAGACACACTCTACTCCTACGTGCTGCTGGGAAACATCGTAAACCAGTATGACCCCAACATCCTGCCTACTGCCGTGAAGGAAACACACGACATGGAGGTGCAGGCACAGCTGGCCAGAGAAGAGATTCCCGTGCTCAGAACCCGACTCGCCGAACTGAAGAAGCAGAAAGCCTCGGAAACATCAGACATCTACTACGGACTGACCGACAACAGCAAGCGAAACGCCCTGGATGCGGAAATTGCCGAAGTGGAAGAAGAGCTGAGAAAACAGGCCAACAAGGTGGAAATCTACGCCAGAGCCAAGAACACCACCTATAACTTCATGGCAAAGAGAGGTGCCAACATGCAGAACGCAGCGATGCCTTACTCAAGAACAAGCTTCTACAACGAGGGACTGATTCATTACTGCTGCGCACCAGCCGATGCCTACATCACCAAGATTAACGTGAGCAACAAGACGCTGGTGTTCAAGAGCGATGAGGTGATGACCATCCAGCACACCGACTATGCGGCATGCCACCTGGGCGTAATTACCTACGTGCCCAACTCGAAGGTGAAGTACATGGAGTGTCCTGACGATGCAGACGTCATCATCAACAACGACCTGGAACTGAAGGCGAAGCTGCAGATGGTGGGTCTGAGAGTGGAGGAAATCCCCAAGCACCTGCAAAGCAACTTCTCGCACGATGCCAACGCCGTGGTTGCCATGTTCACCTTCCGCCCCAACCAGCGAGTTCCGGCATGGGTGATGAGCAACCGACTGCCAGTGAGAGTGAGAATCAACAAGTTGAGCGCCATGCTCGACCCGAGACCGCTGCCGATGTACACCATCCCAGTGGATAGAAACCAGAACGTAGTGAGAAGCTCGAAGCTGATCTCTACAGAAAATAAAGAAAAAGACAACACAGAGAAGAAATGATTGGACTCAGAAGAAACAAGCGTGGAGACATGGTGCTGACCATCGACAGCTTCGTTGATGTTGACTCAACACCAGATATCCAGTCCGACTACTTCGATTGCATATACATCAATACGACGAGTGAGCGTGCGTTCCATGCAATCATGTTTGGAGCCAGCCCTATCCTATCGTATAAATGCAGCTACAAACCGTTATTTGCCAACATGGCGGTATCGGGAAAGGAACAGATGATTGACTACATCGTGGATGCTTACGTGAGCGACATGAGCAACGAGAAGGTGTACGAGATTATCGACAAGATTAAGAAAGCCAGGGAGAAATATGGCATCAAGCAGGAGATAGCACGACCTACGCAGCCCAACCAGCTGTTTGCCAACATCCTGAGATATCAGCTATCCAGAGACCAGAGAGTGCTGGGCCACCGACTGATGGAGAAATCGTCGCTGGGTTACATCAACCCTATCTTCGAGCACTACCACAGCATGAGCCTCTTTCATCTTGCCGAAATGTTCACCTTCAAGGACAGTATGGTGGAATGCGGAGCACTGCGCAAGAGTCACTACCTCATCAAGGAGCACCTCTGCCCTAAGTGCAACCACAGCCATCTGCTCTACACGGAGTGCTGCCCCAACTGCGGCAGTTCTAACCTGAAGATTCAGAACATCATCCACCACTTCTCCTGCGCCAACGTGGCTCCGGAAAGTGCCTACAACGTGGGTGGTATGCTCATCTGCCCGAAGTGTCACAAGAAGCTGCGCCACATTGGTGTGGACTACGACCGTCCGGCGGTGATTTACTCCTGCAACGACTGCGAGAGTTCGTTCACCACCCCACTGACCAAGGCCACCTGCTGCTACTGCCAGAGCACCTATCCGGTGAATGCACTGGTGCCGCGAGATGTGGTTGACTATGAGATAACGGAAGAAGGAATCCGTATGCTGACAAAAACTGGAATCATGTTCAGTAACATGTCGAACACATACGATAACTATATGGAATACTCGCTGCTGATCAGCCGCCTGCGCCGCCAGTTGCTGGAGACATACCGCAAGGACCAGCTGACCGTGATGGTGGGTAAGATATGGATACTCGACAAGAACCAGGAGACGGTGAGAATCAAGGAGTCTATCCAGGCTCAGTTCTGCCGCCTCTTCAACAGTCATAAGGTATCCTACAACAACAACATCTTCTACGTCACCTTCATGGCGTTCGACGACATGAGCGTGGAAGCGGCACAGCAACAGCTGAGTCAGGAGATGTCGAAGGCCATCCGCAAGATAGCGTCCGACATAGAACCGGAACAGATAGCATGCTGCGTGCTGAGCACGAAGAGAGCACTGACCAGCGGACAATATGAAGACTTCTTCAACCAGATGAGCTTCATAGAGCTGACGCCGGATGACTACTGCGGCTACGCAGAATCGCCAATATCGGAAGAAGAGGAAGTGAAACCACAACAGGAAACACTCGACCTCACTCCGAAGGATGACGACAAGATAATGAAGCGCGTGAAACTCTACAAGCAGCTGGTAGCCGTGCTCATCCTCATCGCCGGTGTACTGATACTGCTTTCCATCCTGACGCTCACCGTGCTGAGATAAGTAAACAGAAGAAAGGGAACTACGCCTATGTTTAACATTGCAGAAAACTTGAACCACTTCTGGGACTGGATATCGACACTCTCGCTGTCGAGCATCGTGAACACCTACTGGTTTCTGTTCTACATCGAGATGCCGAGATACTACATCCTGGAATACCTGGTGATTTTCTGGCGACTGATGGACAGGAACAAGAGAGAAAAGGAAAATGAGATTGCCAAGTTCTATCTCTACCGAGAGAATCCCCTCATCAGCATCCTGGTGCCGGGAAAGAACGAAGGCAAGAACATCTATAAAATGGTGAAGTCGCTGAACGAGCAGACCTACCGGAACTACGAAATCATCGTGGTGGACGATGGTAGCGACGACGACACCAAACTGATATGCACCGACCTGTATCGTGCGAAACTCATTACGCACTATCTGCGACTGGAAACCCGTGGCGGAAAGGCGGCAGCCAGCAACTACGGAGCCTTCATGGCAAGGGGCAAATACATCGTGAGCCTCGACGCCGACTCCTCGCTCGACCGCGACGCCCTGGAGAAAGTGCTCATCCCATTCTATCTGGATGGAGAGGTGAAAGCCGTGGGTGGATGCATTGAGGTGAGAAACTACAAGGCAAGCATCTGCTCGTCGCTGCAGGCTTTTGAATACTTGAAGCGAATACAGGTGGGACGCATCGTGACCAGCGAACTGGGCATCTACCATATCATTTCGGGAGCCTTCGGTGCTTTCGAGACGCAGACGCTCAAGGAGGTGGGATACTGGGACATAGGACCGGGACTCGACGGCGACCTGACGCAGAAGATAAGAAAGGCAGGCTACAAGGTGAAATTCGTGGAGGATGCCATCTGCATGACCAACGTGCCTACCAAATGGTACAAGCTCTATCACCAGAGAATAAGATGGTCGCGATCGCTCGTGAGATTCCGCCTGCGCAAGCACATCGACATCCTGCTGCCTACCAAGAACTGGAGCATCCTGAACTGGATATCCAACATGGAGAGCGTGATGTTCGACTGCTTTCTCAACTTCCTGTGGCTGTGGTATATCATCAACCTGGCGATTACCTTCAATACACACATCGTGGAGGTGCTGGCACTGGGCTACTTTATCCGAGTATGCTTCTCGCAGTTTGCCTTCCTGCTGGTGTTTCTGGTAACGGAAAGAAAGAAGACGGCACTGTTCCTCTACAGGTTCACGCCGCTGATGTCGCCATACACAGGTTACTTCCTGCGCTTTGCCCGACTCTCGGCACATCTGCAGGAGCTGTTCTTCAGAACATCCTACAAGGATGCCTGGAATCCGAAAAAGACCTCCCGCTATGCTCAGCTGGAAGGTATCTAAGGTTTACTGACCTGGGAAACGGATGCCAGAGAAACAGACGCCTGGGAAATCAAAATAGAAATTAAACAATTAATAAAACGATATTATATGATAAACAAATCTTTTGAGTTTAAGATAGGAGTAATAGGATTGGGTTATGTGGGTACCCCCCTTGCCTGCTTATTCTCAAAGAAATATGAGACATGGGGTTACGACATCAATGCCGCCAAGGTGAATAAACTCGCCAACAGGCAAATGTCTGACAACAAGCAACTGTCGAAGGCTTTGGCTCACGGGCTGAAGTTGACGAGCGATATAGAAAACCTCAGAACCTGCAATGTGTATATCATCGCAGTGCCAACGCCCGTCAACAAGTCGAACAAGCCAGACATCAGCTGCGTAAGAAATGCCACACGCTCAGTGGGCAGCATTCTGAAGGAAGGCGACATCGTGGTATACGAATCAACCGTATATCCGGGACTCACCGAAGAAGTATGCGCCCCACTGCTTGAGGCAACCTCAGGACTAAAACTTAACCAGAGTTTCTACGTTGGTTTCTCACCAGAGCGCATCAATCCGGGCGACACGGTGCACACCATCGAGAACATAGTGAAGGTAACCAGCGGTTCTACCCCTGAGGCAGCCGCGATTATCGACAGTCTCTATGCTTCGGTACTTACCCATGGCACCCACAAGGCGCCAAGTATCAGGGTGGCAGAGGCCTGCAAACTGATGGAAAACTGCCAGCGCGACGTGCAGATAGCCTTCTTCAACGAGATGGAGAAAATCTTCGACAAGATGGGCATCAGCATTGAGGACGTAACGGCAGCGGCTACGACCAAATGGAACTTCGTTCCTGCCACACCGGGACTGGTGGGCGGCCATTGCATCGCCGTGGATCCTTACTACCTCATCAACAAGGCACAGGAGGTGGATGTGGTTCCGTCACTCCTCTCTACGGCACGCGAGGTAAACGAGCAGATGGCGGTTTGGATGGCGGGTAAGATCAAGAGTGCCTGCGAGAACAGAAAGTTCGTTGCTCCCGAGACCAACGTGCTGATTCTGGGCTTCTCTTTCAAGCCCGACAGCGACGACATCCGCAACACCAAGGTGGCTGACCTCTACATCAACCTGGTGGGAGCCGGCTACAAGACGACCCTCTACGACCCATTGGTAGACAGAGACGAAGTAAAAGAAGAATACGGAATTAAAGTAACCGGCGACGAGGCGGTGCTCAACAAGCAGTATCAGATTGTCGTAATCGGAACGAACCATAAGATATTTAATAATATAGACATGAGTAAGATTCTCACAGACAAGGGTTTCATTTGCGATATCTATGGAATTCATAAAGCGAGAACTTAGGCGTGCCCTAAAAAACGAGAACTAAAATAGCATGAGTATGAGTAAGTGCAGAGTTTTAATAGTAGATGACATTGCTGAAAACATAGCACAAATGGTGAATATGCTCAGCAATCTGGACATCGAAATCAAGAAAGCCTATGGTGGCAAGGAAGCCATCGAGCTGGTAGAGACCTACAGACCTAACATCATCTTGCTCGACTTGATGATGCCAGAAGTTAATGGTTGGGATGTAATTGAGCATGTAAGAGCCCGTTACGACAAGACAGAAATGATCATCATCATCACATCCCTGCTCAACAACAAGGACAACATTGATGAGTGTTACGAAATGGGCGTGAACGACTATGTGACCAAGCCTATCATTCCGGGCCACATCATCAGCTCAGTAGAGACCCAAATGCGAAATGTGAAGTATGCGGAATATGAGCCTAAGGCTGAGCAGCATCAGCTGAACACGACGAAGCCTGCATCAGTAGTAGAAATGGATTCAGTCAAGCATATTGGCTGAATCCATTGAAATTATTTCTGAAGTATCGCATTAGCATGATCAATGCGATCTTTTGAAGGAGACTCTATCCCTTGCAAAGGGTAAGGGATACCGAGTTTCTCGTACTTATATACACCCAGTGTATGATAAGGCAGGATATCTATGCGCTCGATGTTGGTGAGCGTATCCAGGAAACTGCGCAGCTGCTGCAGATATTCATCCTTATCCGTGATGCCTGGAATCAGGACATGACGAATCCATACCGGCTTGTGTATATCGCTGAGATAGCGGGCACAATCGAGTATGTTCTTATTGCTATGAAGCGTCAGCTTGCGATGCTCTTCATCATTGATATGCTTGATATCAAGAAGAACGGTATCGGTAACGGCCATCAGACGCTCGAATTTCTCAAACATTTCCCCTTCTTTCCTAAAGGGTTGAGCCGAGGTATCAAGACAGGTGTTGATGCCACGCTGATGGGCTTTCTCGAACAGTTCGATGAGAAAGTCTATCTGCATCAGGGCTTCTCCGCCGCTCACGGTGATGCCGCCCTTGTCTCCCCAATAACTCTTGAATCGCTCTGCCTTATCCAGCAGGTCATCAGCTGTCCATTCCTCTCCCACCCCCGTCTTCCAGGAATCCGGGTTGTGGCAGAACTGGCAGCGCATGGGACAACCTTGCAGAAAGATCAAAAATCGGATGCCTGGTCCATCTACTGAACCAAAGCTCTCTATGCTGTGAACAAAACCTTTATGCATTCTTTCGAAGATCATATACTCCCCACAATGCAAAAAGACTCATAAATAAGGCTATAACGCCCAAAAAAAGAAATACACCCATAATTATTTTATCTTTTTAGAAATGATTAAAAACAAGAAGCCCAAAAAGGTAAAGAATAAGACTATAAGAACTCCTAACATATAAAGAGTTACTTTATCTATATCTTCCTTCATGATGCTCGCCAGAAGAACACCACCAATAACTAACTTAGCAATGTCCAAACAGAACTTACTCGCTTCAGCAAATAAAGTTCTTTTCCCATCTTTTGATAAATTCATACTGCAAAATTAGTAAAATTATCAATATCTTACTCTATTTTACAGTTAAATAAGTTAAAATTGCCCGCTAAATATCCTCGGAAAGAAAATCTAGCGGGCAATCTATATGTTA
>ERZ1031897.425-NODE-425-length-15466-cov-10.528778_pt1 | contig 15466 bp, 11 predicted proteins | sample MGYA00517881_ERZ1031897 | MGnify/ENA primary metagenome ERZ1031897 (study PRJEB33719, sample SAMN04261280) | wastewater metagenome | biome: rural village; feature: human; material: feces | host: Homo sapiens | place: El Salvador | collected 2013-01-07 ... | reverse complement strand
CACAGGCTATGTATTTAATACAGCAGAACATAGTATATAACTTTTATCCACAAAACTGTGGAAAAACGCAGGGAAAACCCATCCAATAACTTATTCATAACTTTCAAGATATCCACCAATCACATTCCAGCCCACTCGGAATGAGGATATCCACATAGTTATTATTAAGTTTTAATGAAGTTTTTAGGAATTTTAGAACGGAAAAAGATATAAACTTATTAACTTTGCACCAGAATAGGAAAATGTGGATAAAACATCTAAAGCATTAAGAACCAAGAAAAAGAAATGCTACAGATGTATTGATAACTTACTATCAGGGTGTGGATAATAAAACTGGCAAGAAATCATCCAAATATTTATCCACTTATCCACGTTATATCATCATTCCTATATCCTATAAAAAAAGAAGAATAAAGAAATAAAATAATAATAATGTTATGGTGAAAAAAGAATGGATAGAGAAAGGTTTTGTCGATGAACCTGTTGATGCAACCTTAGACTTGAAGCAGGAGATACGCCGACTCTGCAAGGAGAAAGATGCTATCATCCTGGCTCATTACTATACCGTAGGCGATATTCAGGATATTGCCGATTTCGTGGGCGACTCTTTAGCGCTGGCACGCAAGGCTGCAGAAACTGATGCCAAGGTAATGGTGATGTGTGGTGTGCACTTTATGGCAGAAACTTGCAAACTGCTGAGTCCTGACAAGACAGTACTTTGTCCTGACCTGAATGCTGGTTGTTCGCTTGCCGACAGCTGCAAGGCCGAAGACCTGAAGCAGTATAAGGCTGAGCATCCTGGATACAAGGTGGTGAGCTATGTCAATACGACAGCAGCTGTCAAGGCGCTTACCGATTGTGTGGTGACAAGTGGCAATGCCAAGAAGGTGATTGACAGTTTTCCACAAGATGAAAAGATTATCTTTGGTCCCGACTATAACTTAGGCAATTATATCAATAGTGTTACAGGCCGCAATATGTTGCTCTGGAATGGTGGCTGTCATGTGCATGAGAAATTCTCTGTCGAGGCTATCGTAAAGCTGAAGAGCGAGCATCCTGAGGCTGTCGTGATGGCTCATCTTGAGTGCAAGGCTCCTGTGTTGGCTGTTGCTGATGTAAAGGGTTCTACTGCCACAATGCTTCAATATGCCGAGAAGCATCCAAAAATCAAAGAGTATATTATCGCCACGGAGGCTGGTATTCTTCACGAGCTGGAGCGCAACTGTCCTGGTGTAACTTTCTATCCTGTGCCACCCGAGGTGAGCGAAGGTGGATTAGGATGCAGTTGCAATGAGTGCGAATATATGAAGATGAACACGCTTCAGAAGATTTATAATGCCCTGAAGTATGATTGGCCTACTGTAGAGGTTGACGAAGCGATCGCACGCGATGCTGTCAAGCCTATCGAGAAGATGCTCTCGCTTTCTTAATATTTTCAGATAAAACATATATTCATCTGAGTCAAGTATCTTACTGGGTCCACTTGAAAAAGTCGAAAATCGTATTTCTTGTCTTTGCAACTTGATAATCAAGAATAGGTTTTCGTAAAATTGACTTTTTCAAGTGGGCTCAGTTTTTATGTTTATTCTCAAGTCCACAAAGGCTGTTGGCTATAACTTCTAACGAATGAAGGGAGTGATAACTTCTCTAACTTCTTTAACTTCTCCTACCTTTAACCTCTAATTTTTTAAACCTCTGAACTGATTCAAAATTTCATTTTTTCTCTTTCATTTTCATCAATTTCTAAATTTACAAATACGCAAAAAACGTCTCTAAATGATGTTTTTGTTAGCTTTAAGTGCTTTTTGTAGATGTATTATTGTATCTGGTGTTTTTTTTAACAAAGTGTCTTTTAACACTCAAGGGCTTGATGTTTTTGAGCAAATGAGTGGTAAAATCGGTTCATTTTAGTTCAAAAAATAATTTTTACCCCCTAAAAGATAAAAAAATCACCTGTTAAAAAACAATTTTTACTACTTTTGCATTGGTTTTAAACAAGGTGCGTTGCGAAACGCAGATATCATCTTTTACTTATACAATTTATATTTACATCGTAATGAGAATTTCCGAGTGAGGAGGTTCTCATTATTTTTTTTTAACGTCACGATGGTCTTCGATTACAGATAATAGGGTTATCTTTGCAAAAGATAAGCTGCACAGGACAAACTATATTTTAAGCACGATAAAAGAAATATGAAACTCAAGATACATTTCAGTCACAAGGAGGAACTTTGGAATTCCTGGTCGCATGCGGGTGGCATTCTTTTGGGAGTCATCGTAGGTATTATTTTCCTGTATTGGTGTTTTACCAATCACAACGGTTGGGCAACGGCAGGAGTGATACTTTATCTCTTTGGCATGCTCATGTCGTACATCGCTTCTACTGTGTATCATGCTCTCTCGGCATGGAGCAAGTGGAAAGAGCGACTGCGCAAATGGGATCATGCTGCCATCTATTGGCATATTGCAGGTTCATACTCTCCCATCACACTCATAGCTATGCGCGATCAGGGTTATTGGGGCTGGAGTCTGTTCTGTTTTATCTGGGCTTGCGCCATTGCCGGAACTGTTATGAGTTTTTGCCGACTGAAGGATCACAGCAACTTGGAAACCATTTGTTTCGTTGGCATGGGACTTTCCGTGTTGGTTGCTTTCAAGCCTCTTATTGATTCTGTCTCCCCAGCTACGGTCATTTGGATTGTTGCCGAGGGCGTATGCTATATTACAGGTGCTGTGTTCTATAGTATCAACAAACGCAAGTATATGCATTCTGTCTTCCATTTCTTTGTACTGGCTGGTAGTATCTGCCATATCATAGCAGTCTGGGACATTTTGATGAAGTATATCTAACTCAACTTTCTTATTTACGGTAGTTGTGTTAGTTAGACAACAGCTTTTGTGGACTTGAAATTAAACATTAAATATTCCCACAAAAGCTGTTGTTTTAATTTTCTATAACTTCTGAGCCCAGCGAAAGCTCAATTGATAATATTATTTTCCTTTGTGGTAAAATTGCTCCTTAAATAGCACAAATGTGCCCTGCGTAGGGCACATTTGTGCTATAAGTAGGCATTTTGATAGCATCAGTTCGCTATTTCTCATTAAGTGACGGTGAAATCATACCAAGTTGTTTTTTTTTCGTCACTTATACGATTTTCCACATCATAAAAACAATAATCCGCATAGTTCTTTCCTTTATTCTTTACCTTTGCGGCATATTTACGAATTCTAAAAAATATAATCTAAAAACAATTAAAAAGTAAAATTATGAAAAGAATGATGAGTCATTTATTCCATGTGGCTCTGATGCTTTTGGCTTTTACCTTTGCGAATCCTGTTATCAGCCATGCGCAACAGACAGCTGTTGCGTCATGGGTGTTCTCGGAGGGATGGGAAAGCTCAAGCAGCGGAACTGTTGTGACCTACACTCCGGATGGCAGCGGATGGCAGGCGATAAGCAATACCGCATGGAAAAGTAAACAACCGGTGTTTCTGCCGAACACATGTTCTGGAGTACAGACCAACTATAAGCTTTCGCTGAAGACAAGTGACGGCAAGTGGGAGGTAAAGCAAAGTAAGGACAGCTATATCTTGCGTCTGAACACAGCTTCGATAGATAAATTTACACAAAAGGAAAACTATGGTGATGCCTCAACACATGACCAATATTTCGAAGTGAATTTTCCTACTGTAAACCTGAACAACGTGAAACTTAATTTCGCTATAGGCGACGGCTCAAGCAGCTCCACACATTTTGGTGTGGCGTATTCCGTTGATGGAGGGACGACATGGACAACACTTGATGACTATGTCAGCGGCAGTCATTGGAATACATATAATGATGCTGTTTACTCTCTTGATGCCGACAATAAGGAGAATGTCATAGTGAGACTCTTTATTGTCAGTGCCACGAAGAAAAGCAATTACAATCTGAAATATGTAAAGGTGCTTGCTGACGACAATGAAGCACCGGCATTCGTATCAAGCCGTCCAAAGGATAATGAGGATAATGTCGTGACAACAGGAACCATTGCTTTGAACTTTGACGAGAGTGTGCATGTGGCGGATGGGGCAGAGGCAACGCTTACGAATGCAAATACAAACAGTGTTGTCAAGCTTGCTCCAACAGTAAACGGCAATGTAATTCGTTTCAGCTATTCTGCTCTTGACAAAAGTGCGATGTATAACTTTGAGCTACCGGCAAATACAGTAAGTGACCTTTCTGGAAATGTGCTTGCGAAAGCCTTGACGTTCAGTTTCATCACCGCCGATACCGATCCGATACCTGCTCCTACAATAGAAAGCAAGAATCATTTGTGGTACAACAAGCCAGCAGGCTATTGGGAAGAAGCTCTACCGTTGGGAAACGGTCGTCTTGGTGTTATGCACTCCGGTAGTGTCGCATGCGATACGCTCCAGCTCAACGAAGATACATTCTGGGACCAGGGACCGAACACGAACTATAATGCAAATGCTTTTGGAGTACTCAGAGAAGTACAGCAAGGCATCTTCAATAAAGATTATGCTTCGGTACAGAATCTTGCAGTTACGAACTGGATGTCGCAAGGCTCGCATGGAGCAAGTTATCGTGCAGCAGGTGTTGTCTTGCTTGGCTTCCCGGGACAGCGTTTCGATGATATGGAAAGTGCACAGACTTCGGATGCTGTTGATGCACAAGGCTATGTTCGCTATCTTGATATGAATACTGCAACAAGTAATGTGGAGTATCATGTGAAAGGTGTAGGGTATAAGCGTACAGTATTCACTTCTTTCAAGGATAATGTCACAGTGGTGCGTCTTGAAGCGGACCAGAAAGGTAAACTCGACTTCAATGTGGCTTATGCCGGTTGTAATAAGTCGAATATAGAGAAGCTCACGTCTAACGTCCTCTATGACAAGCATACTGTCAAGGCAACGATGGGACCGGCACGTGACAAGTGTGAGAATGTGGAAAACAAGCTCAACCTTTGTACTTATCTGCGTATTGTGGACACTGACGGCGCTATTACAAACGACAATGTCAATATCTATGTTCAGGGAACAGTGGGAGCCGCTACAAATGCTCCGCGTCTTAATGTGACAGGTGCTACATACGCTACAATCATTATTTCGCAAGCCACTAATTTCAAGAAATATGATGATGTAAGCGGTGATGCAAGTGCATCAGCTCTTGCCTATCTGGAAGCTTACGAGAACAGCAAGAAAGATTATGTTACAACGCTTTCGGATCATGAATCTGTCTACAGGGCACAGTTTGACCGTGTGGACCTGACTCTTGAAGGTAATGCTACACAGGAGTCCAAGAACACGGAACAGCGTATAAAGGAGTTCCATAAGACTTCTGTTCCTCAGTTGGCAGCCAACTACTTCCAGTTTGGACGTTACCTGCTCATATCTTCTTCACAACCAGGCACACAGCCAGCTAATCTGCAGGGCATCTGGAATCCTGATGCGCGTCAGTATCCGGCTTGGGATTCGAAATACACATCAAATATCAATGTTGAGATGAACTACTGGCCTGCAGAAGTCACAAATCTTGCAGAATGCCATGAGCCGTTTGTCGAGATGGTCAAGGATGTAAGTGTTACAGGTGCGGAAACAGCTAAGAAGATGTATGGCGCACGTGGATGGGCTTTACATCATAATACAGATATTTGGCGTACGACAGGTGCGGTAGACAATGGCACCGTAGGAGTATGGCCTACATGTAACGCATGGTTCTGCTCTCACCTTTGGGAGCGTTATCTCTTCTCTGGCGACAAGACATATCTTGCAGAGGTCTATCCTATAATGAAGGGAGCGGCAGAATTCTTCCAGGATTTTCTTGTGAAGGATCCGAATACAGGGTATATGGTTGTTTGTCCGAGCAACTCACCGGAGAATCATCCTGGTATAGGCTCTTATACCAAGTCTGACGGTAATACTGCAAGCATTGCCCTTTTCGGAGGAGTTGCCATGGATAACGAGATGGTCTATGACTTGTTGAAGAATACAGCTCTTGCAGCTCGTGCTCTTGGTAAGGATGCGGATTTCGCAGATGCTCTTGATGCTCTGAAGGCACAGATTACTCCATGGAAGATTGGTAAATACGGACAGGTACAGGAATGGCAGGAAGACTGGGATAAAGAGAATTCGTCTCATCGTCATCTGTCTCATCTCTGGGGCGCTTATCCTGGCAATCAGGTTTCTCCATACGAAAACGCTACACTTTATCAGGCAGTACACAAGAGTCTTGTCGGACGTGGCGATGCTGCCCGCGGATGGTCGATGGGATGGAAGGAAGCCATGTGGGCACGTATGCTTGATGGAGACCATGCCATGAAGATTCTTAAGAACCAGCTTGTCCTGCTCGACCCTAATGTGACAATCGCTTCTTCCGACGGCGGCTCGTATGCAAATATGTTTGATGCCCATCCTCCATTCCAGATTGACGGAAACTTCGGAGCTACTGCAGCTATAGCAGAGATGCTTGTGCAGTCACATGCCGGCTTCTTGCATGTTCTTCCTGCATTGCCTACGGAATGGAAAGCCGGTGGCGAAGTGAAAGGACTGTGTGCCCGTGGCGGATTTGTGGTGACAGATATGAAATGGGTTGGCGGCAAGATAGAGAAGCTTGCAGTGAAGTCTACTGTCGGCGGAAACTTACGTCTGCGTACTGCAACACCATTGACAAATGCCGATGGTACAGCTCTTTCTGTAGCAGAAGGCAATAATACCAATTCTTTGATGCAGCCTTACGGCATGCCGGAGCCTATAGTCAAGGATGCAAGTAAGATTCCTGCCACTACGCTTCCGGATACTTATCTCTATGATATTCCAACTAATGCAGGTGAGGTGATAACGCTTGTTGGAGACCTTGCTACTATTGTTCCTGTATTAGGTCTTTCCAGAGAGTCTGAAAAAGATAATGCTATATATAATCTTAACGGTCAGCGTGTTGGAGAAGGTTATCATGGCGTAGTTGTCGTTAAGGGAAAGAAATATGTTAAATAGCAAATAATTCTTTGTTGAATAATATTAGTGAGGGGAGAATGCGTTGATATTCTCCCTTTTCTTTTGTATTAATGATTAAAAGTGTTATCTTTGCAAGTGCTAATGACTAATCGTTACTTGTAATGAGGCTTATTTCGGATAATATAATGAATGTAAAAAGGATGTTGCTCTCCTTCCTGTTGACGTTGCTTACCGGTATTTCGCTTGCTGGAAATACGGAAGTGCAAATAACTCATTTCTCTGAAAAGGATGGCTTGCCCCAAAGTGTGTTTACTGGGATTATTCAGGATTCAAAGGGGTATATCTGGATTTGCTCGTGGAACGGTCTTTGCCGCTATGATGGCTATTCCTTCTTCCACTATAAGGCACGGCAAGGTGACAATTGCCCTTTGCCAAACAACCGTATCTTGTCTATTAGTGAGACAAAAGACGGGAATATCCTGTGTAAGTTTCATGAAAACAAGTTCTTTCTTTTCAAATGCAATGAAAAACGCTTTGTCGCATTGCCTGACAGAGTGAAGAGTCAGGCAGATCGTTTCAGACCGACAGCCCAACAGAAATCCATGATTGGCTGTCTGCCTGAATATAAGGATATAGAAACACGTATTTTGTATAAAGACCGTCAAGGCGGCTATTGGGTGTTCACTCATAGCGGACTTGACCGTGTTGTCTTTAACAAGAAGCGTTTGTCACCTGTTAAAAGGAGCAGTGAAGGCGAAGAGTTTATACGCTGTATTTTCCAATATGGAGCCGATGACATCTTTGTTGCCGATAAAAACGGAGTTATCTGTGTTTGGGACAAAGTCGGAAATACTAAAGGATACTTATGTGGTGACGGCTCAATATCTAAGTTGCGTCATCCGTTTGGTGCAAATGCCTATTGTATGTTTAGGGACTCACATGGGTATTTGTGGATAGGCACAAAGCCAAACGGACTGTTCAGACTGATGCCATTAAAGGATGGCGGCTTTAAAGTCAAGGCGTTTTTCAAAGGAAAGGATAATAAGTATGGTATAAACAACAATAGTGTTTATTCGGTGTTGGAAGACAAGTTTGGACGTATTCTTGTCGGAACATACGGAGGAGGACTGAATGTGATAATTAATCCTTGGAGCGAAACCCCGCAATTCATCCATTGTGACAATGGGCTTGACCGTTATCCTGTTGAGGCTAAGTTCATTCATGATATGCTGCTTGTTCCTGACGGTAGCCTTCTGCTTGCCACTCATGACGGATTGTTTGCAACAAAGATTCAGCGTGGTATTCATGGTTTGCGCTTCTTGCAGAACAAACGGGTGCCGTCGGATGTGGAGTCGCTCGGCAACAACCAGGTGATGAGTCTGTTGCGTAGTAAGGATGGTAAGATATATGTTGCAACGTATGGAGGAGGGTTGAATGTCGTAAGTTCTGGAAATCTGTTCAGCGACAAGATACGTTTCCGTGCCTACACGATGGATAATGGCATGTCAACCGACATCGTGCTTGCTCTTTACGAAGACAAGAAAGGTTTGATATGGGCAGTGTCGGAACATGGACTTATGTCTTTCAATCCACGTAATGATACTTTTACGAATTATATAGAGGGGACGTTCACTAAAGGCTTTTCTTTTTCCGAATGTCCTCCACTTGGCATAAACACTGGCAAGACAATACTTTTCGGCACTACGCAAGGTGTGCTTGCCGTAGATGAGAATGTTTTGGCAAGAGTCGTTACGTGCCGAAGATTGTGTTTGATATGCCTGACAGTATATCTCTGTCGCCGGAAGAAAAATCACTTAACGTATCGTTTGCGGCAATCGACTATAATAAGACGGAGCCTATACAATATGCCTACATGCTTGAAGACGTAGACAAGAAGTGGCTTTATACAAAGGACACTCATATAAATCTTTCAAATATTCCGGCAGGGACATTCCGTTTGAGGGTGCGTTCCACTAATGGTGACGGGGTCTGGGTAGACAATGAAGCCTGCATTATAATCCATCGTACGCCATACTTTAACGAACGTCCAGTGGCATGGATGCTGTATGGCGGATTGGTGCTTGCGTTTATATTCCTTTTAGTGAAAGTAATCTGCTATATCCGTAGTCTTGAGAAGGAGATAAGGATTCTCAGACTTTCCAAAGAAGAAAAGATGGAATATATAAAGGCGCGTTTAGGTGATATGATAGAGGGAGACGCCCAGTCGGCGTTGCCTGTTGCAATTGATGGCAGTGTTTACGGTGTCGGTTCTGTATCCAGTTCTGATGGGACAGGTTCCGACAATGCTTTTAAGGAAAAGGTGGAAACGTTTATTCAGAAGCATTATTCCGATTCCGAGCTGAATGTGGGAATGTTCTCTTGTGAGATGGGATTGAGCCGTTCGTTGCTTTATATACAGATGAAGAAGGTGTATGGATGCACACCTAATATATATATGCAGAACTATCGTCTTGAGAAAGCTTACGGTATGCTGATAAACGATAAAGGACTGAATGTGTCGGAAATAGCCTATCGTTGTGGCTTTACCGATCCGAAGTATTTTAGTCGATGTTTCAAAAAGGCTGAGGGGTGTACGCCTACAGAGTTTAGGGAGAGACATCAGTTGACGGAATAGTGTCTGTCATATAGTGTTGGACTTATAATAAACCCCAGTTCGGGATAAGAAATAGTTCATAAAAAAGTTGGTAGTCTCACAAATATTTTGTACCTTTATAGGTGAATTTCAACAAGTTACAAATATATTTGATATGACTACCGATTACAAAGTTACAGAATTATTTTGTATTATAGACGAGTTTTGCAAACATTTTGATGCAGAAAATGCAGGAAACCTACTTGAAAACAGCCATAGAAAGTATTATTAGTTGATTATCAGTATTATACGCTCTAAACGGTAGAAAAGTGACTGTGTGGATTCTGTTTAGATACGAAAAGGTAATAATTTAACGTATTTAACTTTCGATTACATTAAAAACTACCAAATAGTGTTTGAATAGGAATGTTTCAGGATTGCAATAACTGAAATTTCCTAACATAATTCTAATCTTTATATTTGAATGCAAAGGTAAGGTGGTTTTTCCGCTTTGTTGGTATACAAATCATGGATTATATAACCTTTTTCACTGATTCCTTATCGGCCTACCTGACGTTGCTATTCCGCATTATACCAGTCTCCCACAACGGGAATAGCAGTCACGGTGTCCTCCAGTTCTTTCCACTCCCCGGAGCTGATGTTAAGTCGAGCGTGCGCAGGTTCTCCTCCAGGTGAGACAGTTTTGTCGTTCCCAGAATCGGTACGGCAGTTTTCTTCAAGATGAGAAAAAACCTTATGCAATAACTCCCGATACTCTTCCATGCGGTTATTCAATGGTTTGTTTGGCCCACACTCCAGCTTGTCTGGCGTTACCGTTACACAAGCGTCCGTCTTTCCATACAGCTTTAGGATAGAGCTTTTTGAACTGTTTTACACTATTCGTTATCGAACTACCGCCCGAAGTGGCGAACGGAATAATTGTCTTGCCCGAAAAATCATACTTTTCAAGGAATGTATTGACCGGGCGCGGACACACATCCCACCAGATAGGATAGCCGAGAAACACCACATCGTAATCTTTCGGATTGACGGCTTCGCCACTCAATTCAGGACGTGATTTCTCATCTGCCATTTCCACCGAACTGCGGCTCTTCTTGTTCCGCCAGTCAAGGTCTGCCGAAGTATAAGCCTTGGCCGGAGTAATCCGGTAAAGTTTGCCACCGGTTGTTTCCGCAATGGCTTCCGCCACTTTTTCGGTTGTTCCCGTACAAGAGAAATAAGCCACAAGGATTTTTTTGTTGTCCTCTGTCGTCTGCGCACTCAATGTGTCGCCCCAAGTGAGCAATCCCATAATTATCAATGCTAATAGTTTCATGTTATTTCAATTTTGAATATTCGTTGTCATTTACCAGTTCGAGCCATTCGTTGGATGTTTTCTCACCAGGAACTTCGATGGCAAGATGCGAGAACCAGCTATCGGGTGCTGCTCCGTGCCAGTGTTTCACACCAGCGGGAATATATACCGAATCTCCGGGACGAAGTACAATAGGTTCTTTGCCCCACTCCTGATAGTAGCCGCGACCGCCCACGCATACGAGTGTCTGCCCGCCGCCTTTGGTCGCTTGGTGGATGTGCCAGTTGTTGCAGCAACCTGGCTCAAAGGTCACATTCACCACTGGTACACCATCAGTCACAATCGGGGCTACATAGCTCTGTCCGATGAAATATCGTGCATAGGCATCGTTGGGCTTGCCCACCGGAAAGATAAGAGTCTGCGCATAGGCTTCGAGCGAAGCGGCTGCGGTGCTGTCGGCTGTCTCCGTCCAAACCTCCTTAGCCATGCGGAATGCCGCCCACGCCTTGGACCAGCCGGCGTAAAAGGCGGCATGGGTCAGGATTTCGGCGATTTCGGTCTTGGTTACGCCGTTCTTTTTCGCCGACTCGAGGTGATACTTGAATGAAGAATCTGTCAATCCCTGCGACATAAGGGCGACAACGGTAACGATGGAACGGTCGCGGAGCGAAAGCAGGTCATTGCGGCTCCAGACCTCGCCGAAAAGCACGTCATCATTCAGACGAGCGAACTCCGGTGCGAACTCACCGAGCGCATCGTGTCCGGCGGTCTGCTTGATTTTTACTTGTGATTTTGCCATAATAGGGAACATTAAAACCGATAATAGAACCAATGAAATTACTTTTGTTTTCATATTGCGCTTTTTAAATTCCTTAAATATCGTAACGTACCTGATTCAGCCACTCTACTTTTTCGGGGTCGAAGTGAGAATAGAATGCCGAGCAATCAAGGTCGAGCGTTTGGATGCGTGCCATCTCTTCGGTCGAAAGCGTGAAGTCGAACACGGCTTTGTTTTGTTCCATTCGCTCCCGATGCACCGATTTAGGTATGCAGACAATGCCTCGTTGCAACAACCAGCGAAGGGCTACTTGCGGAATGCTACGGCCGTGTGCGTCGGCTATGGCTTGCAGTGTCTCGTTGTGGAAGAAATTGTTGCGTCCCTCCACAAATGCACCCCACGACTGATGCACGACGCCCTTGCGCGCCATGAGTTCATGAAATGCGTTGTGCTGCCAGAACACGTGTGTCTCTATCTGGTTGACCATCGGAATCACCTCGCTGTTGCAGATGAGATCAACCAATCGGTCGGGCGAGAAATTGCACACGCCGATGGCCCGAACGCGTCCCTCATGATACAATTCCGTCAAGGCGCGCCAAGCACCATAATAATCGCCCAGCGGTTTGTGAATGAGGTAAAGGTCAAGATAGTCGAGGCCAAGGCGCTGTAGAGAGCGTTCGAAGGCACGCTTAGCTCCTTCGTACGAAGCATCTTGCAACCATAATTTTGTGGTTACAAAGAGTTCTTCGCGAGGCACGCTGCTTCGCTTAATTGCCCTACCCACTTGCACCTCATTGCCATAAGCAGCAGCCGTGTCTATCAGTCGATAGCCGGCTTCTAAGGCCTGCACTACGCAGTCTTCACAAATATCAGCAGGAATCTGATACACACCAAAGCCCAGCATGGGCATTTTTACACCATTGTTCAACGTCGTTGTTTCCATATCTTTTTGATTAAATGAATATTCTGTTTGCTTGCCCAAATTAAAAGAAAGGCAATCGTCATAAATCCAAAACCACATTGCATAGCCTGTCGGCAAATATCTGCCAACTGCGTGAAATGAGCCGATGAGTTCACCATGATGGAGAGCCCAAGGGAACACCCTATTTGATGCGTGGCGTTGACAAGGCCAGATGCAGCACCAGCGTCAGCACCCTCCACGCCTATAATGGCTAAATTGGTGAGCGGACTCATCACAAATCCTTGTCCCACGCCAAGAAGTAACATGGCAGGCGCTATGTCGAGGTAGTAATCGCTCTGCTCCGAAATCTGCATCGTCCAATAAAACCCCAGCAGCATCAGTACCATACCCAGAGTCAATGTCGATTTATTACCAAAGCGACCTACCATGCCGGGAACTAATATGGCAGCTACGAAGGTGAAAAGCGTAAGGGGTAGAAAGGCCCATCCCACCTGCAGCGCCGTAAACGAAAGTACCTCTTGTAAATATTCTGAGATGAAGAAGTAATATCCCATCATGGCACCTGCAAAAAGGATACGCGCTCCGTGGGCTCGGCTTCGCACGCTGTCAAACAGACGCAGGGACATAATGGGCGAAGCGGCACGCTTCTCCACCTGTAAGAATAAGGTGAGCAGCAAGAGTGCCAAAGTACCAAATACCCAAGGGTGCTCCGAGCCATTAATGGCATAAATGAAAGAAAAGATGCCTAATGTTGAGAGCAAAGTGCCTTTCACGTCCAAGCCATCTACTGTTTGCTTCGTGGATGTATGCCTGTCAAGTGTGAAATGACTGAGGTACATCATCCAACCGACGAGGGGCAAATAGGAGTAAAATCCCCATCGCCACGAGTAGTTTTCTGTAAGTATCCCTCCCAAGATAAGCCCGACACACATGCCTATGCCGGAGATAGAGCTGTACCACGAAACGACACGCACTCGTTCTCTTCCTTCGAAACTGTCCATAATCAGCGCCAATGAAGTGGGGGCCAAAATGGCAGCGCCAATCCCCTGAACCAGTCGAGATGCAATCAGACTGAAAGCTGAAGCTGATAGACCCGCCCAAAGCGTTCCGCCCCCAAAGAGCAACAGCGAAGCGGTCATCATGAGTTGTCGGCCCAGCACATCGCTCATTCTACCTCCCATCAGCATAAGACTTCCCCATGCCAATACGTAAACATTTTGCACCCACGATAGGGTGGACATGTCGATCTGTAACTCTGCTGCCATTCGGGGCAGACTTGTGATGATGACCGCACCATTCATTGCTGTCACCAAGTAGCTCGACAACACCAAACCTACTATTTTCTTTTGCTTTGTATCCATAACCTTTACCTCTTCTTGATTTCGGTTGCAAAGTTACGGCGATTATTTTACTATGGTCTTACGCATTTCGTGGGAAATATTATGCAAATTACAGAAAAAAACGATACCTTTGTACACATCTTAAGTGCAACAGTATGAACAGAATGAATGACAAAGTGAATCAAATTGCAGATTATTGTGAGATGATCGGTGCCACGCCACTGCACCCGCTCATCCATGTGGTGGATTTCGGCAGGCTTCCACCAATCCACTTCTCCAATTTGCGCAGAGTGTTTGGCTACTATGCCATCTACCTGAAAGAAGTGAAATTTACCGATTTGCGTTATGGCACGGGCATCTACGATTACCAGCCTGACACATTGGTATGTTTTGCACCAGGACAGGTTGCAGGATCAGAAGATGATGGGAAGCTTCATCAGGTGAGAGGACATGCCCTGCTGTTTCATCCTGACCTCTTGAAGGGAACCTATCTGCTCCCTTTTCTCAAAGAATATACGTATTTTGACTACAGTCTGCGGGAAGCCATCCAGCTCGATGCTGCCGAGAAGCAAACTTTCCTGGGGCTGTTGCATAGCATCGAAGAGGAATTGAAAAGAGAAGAAGCGTCAGATACTGCCATTCTGATTGATTATCTCAAGTTACTTTTAGATTATTGCCGCCGATTCTACGAACGTCAGTTTGATGTCCGACAGACAGAAAACAAGGCGCTATTGGAATTTTTCGACCAATTGCTCGACCAATATTTCGCTTCAAATAAGCCTCTCCTGCTGGGCGTTCCCACGGTAGCCTATTGTGCTGGTGAGCTCTGTCTTTCCACAAACTATTTTAGTGATTTGGTAAAGAAAGCCACTGGCCTTTCCGCCTTGAAGCACATCCACTTGAAAATGCTCACCTACGCCAAAGAATTGCTGGCGTGCCGGAAAGAAGCCTTAGGCGATATTGCAGGCAAACTGGGCTTTCAATATGCTGCCCATTTCAGCACTTGGTTTAAGAAACAGACTGGATGCACTCCCCTCGAATACAGAAATACAGTTTGGCAGAAATAATAGCTGCCTACCAAAAGAAAAATAGATACTCGTCACATCCAATATCCACTTTACATTACGCTGCATCATATATATGCGAGCGATAACCTTAAACCCAAATCATTAGAGATTTGGGTTAAACACAATCTTATGTTATTCAGAGGAAATTAATGCGTTTATGCCTCCTTGATTAACAATCATAAGAACTTGCTTTGTCTAATTTCAAACAAAGCAAGTTCTTATACTCATTATTTTAACTTATAGTGAGAAGCCTCTTGGCTTTTTTCTTAGAACCGCACCCAATCCCACTTTTTGTGTTCCGTCCCAATTTGTAAGTTGGTCAGCACAGCCATTGGAGCCACCAAGTGAAACGTATGTGTCTGCACTACATGACATATGGTCAACAAAAGCGAGAAAGTTGTCAATGGCGTTGTCTGTGAATTGAACTTCATTCGTGGCGAAGAGTTTTGTCCAACTGGTGACACATTCCTGCTTGAAGTCTGTAAAACCATGCCAAG
>ERZ1031897.423-NODE-423-length-15494-cov-9.660470_pt1 | contig 15494 bp, 8 predicted proteins | sample MGYA00517881_ERZ1031897 | MGnify/ENA primary metagenome ERZ1031897 (study PRJEB33719, sample SAMN04261280) | wastewater metagenome | biome: rural village; feature: human; material: feces | host: Homo sapiens | place: El Salvador | collected 2013-01-07 ... | reverse complement strand
AACCTTAATATAGATCTATGAGTTATCTAAAATTCGAAAAGGCCCTGATGACTAACCTTCAAGAGTCATTGCCCAAGGAGTTGTTGCGTACCAACCGCTCTGGTGCTTATTCGTGCTCTACGATTGTGGACTGTAATACCCGCAAGTATCATGGTCTATTGGTTGTGCCGGTTCCAGAACTGGACGATGACAACCATGTGCTCCTGAGCTCGCTCGATGTTACGGTGATTCAGCATGGCGCTGAATTCAATCTTGGACTGCACAAGTATCAAGGCAACAACTACAATCCGATGGGACACAAGTACATCCGTGAATTCGATTGCGATAAGGTTCCTACCACGTTGTATCGTGTGGGAGGCGTCATTCTGAAGAAGGAAGTGGTGTTCCAGCATTATGAGAATCGTATTTTGTTGCGTTACACCTTGGTGGATGGACATTCTGCCACTACACTGAGGTTCCGTCCTTTCCTTGCATTCCGCAGCGTGAGACAGTTTACTCACGAGAATGCAACTGCTTCAAGAGATTATGCTGAGGTCGACAATGGCATCAAGACATGTATGTATGCCGGTTATCCCGACCTGTTCATGCAGTTCTCCAAGAAGAATAATTTCATCTTCCAGCCCGACTGGTATCGTGGTGTGGAGTATCCCAAGGAGCAGGAGCGCGGCTATGCTTCCAATGAGGACCTCTATGTTCCCGGCTATTTCGAGATGAACATCAAGAAGGGTGAGACCATCGTCTTTGCCGCTTCCACATCCGAAATCAAATCGCGCAGTCTGAAGGCACTCTTCGACAAGGAAGTGAATGAGCGTGCGCCACGCGACAATTTCTTCCATTGTCTGGTCAATGCAGCCCATCAGTTCCATCGTCGCGAAAGCAACGACGACCGATACATCATTGCCGGTTATCCATGGTTCAAGTGCCGTGCCCGCGACACGTTCATTTCTTTGCCTGGTCTGACACTCTCCATCGAGGAAGACGACTACTTCGAGTTGGTGATGAAGACCGCTATGAAGGGTTATTACGAGTTCATGGAGGGCAAGCCTGTCACCGTACATATTGCAGAGATTGACCAGCCCGATGTGCCTTTGTGGGCAGTATGGGCTTTGCAGCAGTATGCCAAGGAGAAAGGAAAAGAAGCTTGCCTCAAGAAGTACGGCAAGTTTATCAAGGACGTAGTGATGTACGTGAAGTGCAATCATCACCCCAACCTGAAGCTGATGCCCAACGGACTTCTTTATACCGACGGAAAGGACAAGGCTGTGACATGGATGAACTCCACTGCCAACGGGCATCCTGTTGTTCCCCGTACGGGATACATCGTCGAGTTTAATGCCTTGTGGTATAATGCCCTTTGCTTCTGTGCCTCTCTGTGCGAGTTGGCAGGCAAGGAGAAAGATCAGCAGCAGCTCCTCGAGGCTGCCGAACTTGCCAAGCAGTCGTTCCTCGACACTTTCCTCAACGAGTATGGTTATCTCTACGACTATGTTGACGGCAAGATGATCGACTGGAGTGTTCGTCCCAATATGATATTCCCTGTAGCCTTCGACTACTCTCCATTGTCGCAGGACCAGAAGAAGCGTGTGCTCGACATCTGTACCCGAGAGCTTCTTACACCTAAGGGCCTGCGTTCACTCTCACCAAAGAGTGGCGGATACAACCCTGTCTATGTAGGTCCGCAGAGCCAACGCGACTATGCTTATCATCAGGGTACAGCATGGCCATGGCTGGGTGGCTTCTATATGGAGGCAAGTCTGAAGATGTATAAGCGTACACGTCTGAGCTTCATTGAGCGCCAGATGGTGGGCTATGACGATGAGATGTCATGCCATTGTTTGGGCACCATCAGCGAGCTCTTCGATGGCAACCCTCCATTTACTGGACGAGGTGCTATCTCCTTTGCCATGAATGTGGCAGAGATTCTGCGTGCGCTCGAACTACTTGAAAAATATCAATATTAAATAAGGAGGACTGCAATATGAAAGTATTAATGTTTGGATGGGAGTATCCTCCTCATGTATTTGGTGGCTTGGCTACTGCCAATTTTGGTATCTCACAGGGATTGCATGCTCAGGGCGATGTGGATATCACTCTCTGTCTGCCTCATCCTTTTGGTGATGAAGACCGCAGTGCCGCTAAAATTGTAGCCATGAACTGTGTGCCTATAGCCTGGCGCGATGTCAACTATGACTATGTGAAGCAGCGTGTGGGCAACATTATGGACCCTAATGACTATTACCGTTATCGTGACCATATCTATGCCGATTTCAATTATATGAACGTCAATGACCTCGGCTGTATGGACTTTGCAGGTGGATATCCTTCCAATCTGCACGATGAAATCAATAACTATTCTGTGATTGCTGGTGTTGTGGCTCGTGCTGAAGAGTTTGATATCATCCATGCGCACGACTGGCTTACTTTCCCTGCTGGTATCCACGCCAAGAAGGTGAGTGGAAAGCCTCTGTGCATCCACGTGCATGCCACCGACTTCGACCGAAGTCGTGGCAAGGTGAACCCTACTGTTTATTCTATCGAGAAGGATGGTATGGACAATGCCGATTGCATCATGTGTGTGTCAGAGCTTACCCGTCAGACAGTCATCAATCAGTATCATCAGGACCCACGCAAGTGTTTTGCCATGCACAATGCTGTTTATCCATTGAAGCAGGAGTGGCAGGACATTCCTCGTCCCGACCATAAGGGCAAGGAGAAGGTGGTAACCTTCTTGGGACGTATCACTATGCAGAAAGGTCCGGAATACTTTGTCGAGGCTGCCAATATGGTGTTGCATCGTACTCGCAATGTGCGTTTCTGTATGGCTGGTTCCGGCGATATGATGAATCAGATGATTTATCTCGCTGCAGAGCGTGGTATTGCCGACCGTTTCCACTTCCCGGGATTCATGCGTGGCAAGCAGGTGTATGAGTGCCTGAAAGATTCTGATGTCTATGTCATGCCTTCGGTGAGCGAGCCTTTTGGTATCTCTCCTTTGGAGGCCATGCAGTGTGGCACGCCTACGATTATTTCCAAGCAGAGTGGTTGTGGTGAAATCTTGACCAACTGTATCAAGGTAGACTACTGGGACATTCATGCCCTGGCTGATGCCATCTATAGCATTTGCCACAACGAGAGTCTCTTCGACTATCTGTCTGTGGAAGGCAAAAATGAGGTCGACCAGATAACCTGGGAGAAAGTGGGAGCACGCATCAAGGACCTTTACCTCAAGACACTGGGGTGGAAGTAGGTGTGAAGTGAAGAGTGAAGTTAAACGTTCAAATTTTATTTTTTTTATGAAGACAATTTGTTTATATTTCGAAATACATCAGATCATCCATCTGAAGAGGTATCGTTTCTTCGATATCGGTACCGACCATTATTACTACGATGACTATGAGAACGAGCGTAGTATCAGTGATATTGCTGAGCATTCTTATATGCCTGCCCTCACAACTCTTGAGAATATGATCAAGGCCAACGGACAGTATTTCAAGGTGGCTTTCTCTATCTCTGGTGTGGGTATGGAGCAGTTGGAACTTCATGCACCACAGGTGTTGGAGAAGTTGCAGGATCTCAACAAGACTGGTTGCGTAGAGTTCCTCGCCGAACCTTATTCTCATGGCTTGGCATCTCTCGTCAACGAGGAGAGCTTTAAAGCCGAAGTACAGCGTCAGGCTGCCAAGATGGAGGAGTACTTTGGCAAGAAGCCACAGGTGCTGCGCAACTCTTCACTCATCTATAGCGATGATATCGGTTTGCAGGCTTCACAGATGGGGTTTGCCGGCATGCTTACCGAGGGTGCCAAGCATGTGTTGGGATGGAAGTCTCCTCACTATGTTTACAACTGCGCCCTGGCTCCAAAGCTCAAGCTCTTGCTGCGTGATGTGCGCCTGAGCGATGATGTCTCTCTGCGTTTCAACAACAGCAACTGGGACGGCTATCCTCTCTTCGCCGACAACTATATCAATCAGATTGCTGCCCTGCCTCAAGAGGAGCAGGTAATCAATATCTTCATGGAGCTGTCTGCTCTCGGTATTGCCCAGCCCTTGTCAAGCAACATTCTGGAGTTCCTGAAGGCTCTGCCAGCTTGCGCCAAGGAGAAGGGCATCACCTTCTCTACTCCTATCGAGATTTGCAAGAAGATGAAATCGGTAGGCGAGTTGAATGTTCCTGATACCCTGAGTTGGGTAGACGAGGAGCGCGATGTCAGCACCTGGTTGGGTAACTCTATGCAGCGTGAGGCTTTCAACAAACTTTATAGTGTTGCCGACCGTGTCCGCATTGCCAACGATCCTCGTATCAATCAGGACTGGGATTACCTGCAGGCAAGCAACAACTTCCGCTTCATGACCACCAAACCAAGCAATGTAGGTCTTGACCGTGGTATCTACAGCGATCCTTTTGATGCTTTCACCAACTATATGAATATTCTTGGCGACTTCCTCAATCGTGTCAACGACTTGTATCCTTCTGATGTGGATAACGATCAGCTGGAGGGTCTTCTCACCACCATCAAGAATCAGGACGAGGAAATCGAGGTAAAGGACAAGGAGATTGTCCGTCTGCAGGCTAAGCTCGAGAAGATAGAGAAAGAGGCTGAAAAACTCCGTGCCAAGAAGACCGCTACCGCAGCCAAGGCTCCTGCCAAAAAGACTGCTACTAAGGCTTCTGCTGCAGCCAAGAAGGCTCCTGCAAAGAAAGCTGCCACTAAGGAAGAAACTACAGAAAAGAAATAAGAGTATAATCCTATAAATATAAAAAAGGCAATCTGCTGTTTGACAGATTGCCTTTTTTGTTTGTTCTATATTAACAGGTGATGAGCCCGTAGTGTACAGAGAGTAGGTTACTTCACAACGAATTTCTTGTTGTTGAAGATATAGATACCTTTCTTTAGACCTTCGTAACCTTTTTGTGCTACAACACGGCCGCTGAGGTCATAGATGTTGGTGTCTGCCATAAGCTTATTATCCACCGTGATACCAGCTATAGAGCTTGTGGCATCAGTGTAAAGAGTAAATGCCAAGATGCATTGTTTTACTTTCGGTGTGAAGGTCAACGTGTGCTCTACAGGAGAATCAAACTCTACAGTATATTTCTTTACGCTCTTGTCCTTAGGGAAGATATAAGTAGTAGCATCGTAGCTCTTGCCGTTAATCTCACCGATATAGGCATCTGCATCAGCGTAGTTGTCTTTTCCTTCGATGTCCATCTTGGCGATTTTGATACCGTCAGGAATAATGATGGTATATTGATTGGCACTGTACTTGATATAGTTAGTTCCTGAGCCCACATCATATTTCTTGTTATTCTCGTTAGAGATAGAGAAACCATTGCTGAAGGTTCCTGCAGTTGCATCAGTTAGGGTCTTTGAATTCAAGGTAAAAGGCCCCTTTGTATCTGTAACGGTAGAGCCTGTAGATGTTGCATCGCATTCATCTGTCCATGATGAATCATATTTCTTCAGCCACATAGCACCACTGCTTACTGTAATCTTTGATCCATTCTTGAATACGAGATTATCTACGAAACGGATGTCTATACCCTTCTTGGCTGATATCTGTACGTTGTCGAGTGTCACGTTCTTGATGTGGCTCTCAGGGCGACCAACAAAGAAGATAGCGTTGCCATCGCAAACATCTGTAGTCTTTACATTCTGCAGATAAATACCATTATAGGTTGGGGTAGTGCCATCTACAGCTCTTGCGTTTGCCTTATCTACAGCAGGATCGCTATTGTAGTTCTTGTCGTAGAAGCAGTCGATAGAGAGTGGGTTCTTAACCTTGGTCATAGTGAAGTTAGTAAACTTCCAGTCTTCCTCACCACCGCCGCGGAGAGTACCATCACTATTGATGCCTGTCTTCATACGGATGCCAGCTGTGGTACCATTCATGGTGATGTTATCGAACCATACATGCTTGATGTTCTTAGTATAGCTACCGATAGAAGCACCATGCCCTGTTCCAAAGTAGCAGTTCCATACATGGATGTACTGTGCGTCATTGTCGCAAACTACATTATCGTCACCATTGCTGATATTACAGTTGTAGATGTTGACGTATGGACCCCAGATAGAGACACCATCCGTGTTATGAGATGCCTTGCCCTTTCCTGCTTCTGAAGCAGGTTCGCTGATGGTTACGTCATGAATAGTAGCATGACTTGCCTTACCGCTATTGCTGATGGTGATGTTCACACCGGGAGTATTCTGAATTTTGAAGTTGCGGAGCAAGAAACGCTTACCCTGTTCGAAGCGTATCATCGCACCAGGGTTGAAGGTCTCGCTTTGCTCTTTTGCCAGCCACCAGCGTGCGCCCTGGCCGTCAATGATAGATGTTTCGCCTTCACCCTCGATAACAACATCGGTAACATTCTTGCCCTTGTTCTTACAACCGATGAATACTGTCTTGTTGTTAGGAGCCTTACCATATTCCACGAGCTTCAGGGTGGCACCTGCGCAAAGGTGGAGTACGGTCTTAGACTTGATGCTGAGTACCTCGGTTTTGCTGGTCATCTGGTCTGTGCTGCCAAACATCCATGTACCAGCAGGAATTACTACCATACCGCCAGTAGTAGGAACAGCATCCAGTGCTTTCTGAATAGCTTTGGTGTTGTCTGCTGCCGATGTGGAGGCACCATAGTCTTTGATGTTAAACGTATTTTCCGATGTGATGGCTGGCAACTGTGGTAATGCTACTGCTGTCCATCCCTCAGGAGTATTCTGAGCATTTTTCTCAGCGGTGATTCCCGCAAAAGTAGTCTGTGCCTTTGCGAGTACGGGTAATGTCATAAGTGCTGCAAGCACCATGTTTTTGAAAAAAGTCTTGTTCATAAATTAGGCTTATATTTATTATATTGCAAAATTACAATTATTCTATATATAATAAGGTGTAAACCTCAGAAAATTATACGAAAACGATTACGTATATGGAATTGAACTTTCGCAAGTTTTGCCTCACATGCCCTGATGGGGCTATGAGCTTTTGGACCTTCAGCCCGTACATAAATCACTTGCGAAATTTGAGTTTACTTTCTCTTCGATGAATCTACGAATTCAGTCTTGTTCTTTGGAAGTAGGGGAGTGGTAATGAAATAAAAAAAGTGCAATGCCCGATGTGAGCATTGCACTTCCTATGCGCTTATGATTTTAATTTCTTGATTTCCTCTATAGATAAACCTGTGGATTGGAAAATGATGTCCATTGGTGTATTTAAAGCAAGAAGTTTGAGAGCGATTTCTTTGGCTTTTTCTTTTTCTCCTTCAGCTCTTCCTTCAGCTCTTCCTTCCGCTCTTCCTTCCGCTCTTCCTTTTGCTTCTCCTTTTATTATTCCTTTTTCCTCTGCATGCTTATATACAGCATAATTGTCCCACATGACCATCATGCTGTTGTCGTATTTTTCCTGCTCTTCTTTTGTCAGGGTCTTTGAGTCTGCTATTTCTGCCAGTCTCTTGAATATTTTGTGCTGAGCCTCGAAAGGCATTTTCTCTAAAGTCTCCATATGTTTCAAATTATAAATCCAACAATCTAAAAACGTATTACACTCCTCTTCTTTCTTTTTGAAAAGGGGCATCACCAAGTAGATGAAACGGATTTTGTTAGAATAAACTTCTCCGCTTTCTTTGTCTGCCAGCACAACGTCTGTTCTAAACTTCTTAGGTGTATTTTCGTCTACATCGAAATTCATGAAGCAGATTACGTAAACAGGCGTAAGATGGTAGTCCCATTGTCCTTTTACGCCTTGGTCAACTATCGTCTTAGAAGCATAAAACAGAGAGCGGTCTATGAAATAAGCCTGACTTTTGTTTTGCATCTCGACGATAATGTGCTCGCCAGTGTCAGTTGTACAAAAGACATCGTATATGATTCCTCTTTGGTCTTTTGTTTCCGGCAACATCTCCTTGTCCTTAAACTTGACATTAGTAATGTGTTGTTCTCCTAAGAGAAGTTGGTTTAAGAATTCTATCAGCAAGTCTTTGCTGTATTCTTGACCGAAGATTCTCTTGAACGACCAGTCTGAGAAAGGGTTGATGTATCTTGCCATATCTTAACTATTTTAATACCTCGCTGCAAAGATACATTTTTCTTTTGTAATTTCCAAGTGAAACAACAAAAAAAGTGCAATGCCCGATGTGAGCATTGCACTTCCTTTATAGTTTGTTATAGCGAAGCATCTTGTGGATGCTTGCTATTTGCTTATTCTGCTTTGTACCAGCGTGGGTCACCAATACGGTTGTCAATCTTCATTGTGAAGTTGTGGTTGGCAGGATCAGTGAAGATCTCATCTGATGTCAAGCTACCTACAGCAAACTCCTTGATGTCGTTAGAACCGTAAACACAATCTTTTGCACGCATAGATTCGTTGATAACAATAGAACCTGTAGTGCGGACACCTCTTGCTGCTGCATCCATGGACATACCAAGAACAGTTCTGATGATAGTCAGGTTGGTGCTCAACTTGTTGGAATCCATGAAATACTTACTACCGGCAACGTTGTTGTAGAAGGTACAGTCGCTGATAGTCACGCCGCCAGCGATAGCAGCCTTCAACTGGATGAAGTTGTGGCTTGTAGTATCGAATGTAGAATTCTTCAACTCCAACTGACCAATAGTGGTAGTGGTTGAACCGATATAGAATACAGGATAACCGCCACCAGTAGACATGTTGGTCATCACACAGTTGTCAACAGTAATCTTGTCAACACTTACTACACCACCCTTTGTACGGAATACAGAACTTTCGAAGCCAGAGAATGTACAATCTGTGAATGACAATTCAGCTACTGCAGCATCTTTATCCTGGTTGATGAGGTACTGGCAACCAGTATCCTTCATACTTACGTTCTGGAAACGGATGTAAGCGTGAGAGCCTGCGATGTCTAAGCACTTCTTCCAGTTCAAAACAGGTTTTCCGTCGCCAGCTAAACCGAAGAATGTAACTGATGCACCCTCAGGAATCTTCACGTTGGCATCAGTACCATCCTCAGATGTAGAAACCATAGTATATTCCTTGCCAGCTTGCAAACCGATGGTAATAGCAACATTGGTCTTGCCAGTCTTCTCCTGTGCAGACTTTACAATGTTAGCAATCACGTCGTTGTTGATAGTAGAGATAGATGGATCCAACTCTACCTTCTCGTCACCAGCAGGCATTGCAGCAGCAGTGCTTGCTGTAACAGAACCACGCTTTGTGTCATTGTAATAGATGTTGATGGTGTAATTGGTTGAAGGTGTCAAACCTGTAATGGTATAGCGACCTGCAGCCTTAGCCTCGTCATCCAACTCGATGGTGCGTGGCTCCAGACCTTCCTCTTCTGTACCGTCTGATACAGTCAACTTGGTAACAGCCTTGCTTGCGTCCCAAGACACTGTGATAAAGTCTTCACCACGATCAGCGTTTGTTACAGCATTCATGATCTGCTCAGCCTTGGTCTTGAAGGTAGTCTTTGTGCTTGAAGCATAGTGTACCCAATGGCTGGCAGTCTTCTGAGAAGAGAGCGCACGCATACGGAGTGAGTACTCTGTATCGCCGATAAGACCAGTGATGGTATAAGGACTGTTATCAGTCTCGAAGGTAAGCACCTCGTCAGAATTGTCCCATGCCTCATCGTCTTCCAAAGTTGCAGTAGTCACTTGAATCTCAAATTTCTCTGCACCATTTGCCTTCATCATGCCGGCATCGAAAGTAACTTCAGCCTCAGTGTCTGTAGGATCTACTGACAGAGATGTTGCGCTAAAGCAACGGTCTAAGGTTGGGTCGATGTCCCAGTCCATCTTGTCAGTACAAGAGACCAATGTTGCAGCGAGCAACATGATGGCCCAAACTGAATATTTTATTGTTTTCATTGTTGTCTTTTGTTAATGATTAGAAACCATAAGAGTTTGCCAAAGCGTTTCTTGAGTCGGCAATAGTCTTGGTGTAGATAGGCAAGATGTAACGGTTCTTCACACCATGATCTGGTGTAGCAACAGTTCCGTCGATGCTTGTACCTACAAGACCTGCACTGATGGTCTTCAGGTTTTTAGTATACTCAGAGTTAGATTTGTCTCTTGCCTCTTCGTCTTCAAAACCACAACCTGTAGCTTTGTTATCATAGTCAGTTTCGGTCTTGCCATTCTCTAAGCCATACCAAGCGATAGAACTCTCGTCGATGCGAGTCTTGGTGGCATCGGTATAGTTGAAGTAGATAGTGGTAGGCCACTCCATACATTTCTGAGCATACTCAGCCTTAGCTTCTGCTATTTTGCTTGCCAGCATACCCCAACGTACGAGATCCCACTTACGTGCACATTCGCCAGTCAACTCCCAAGCATTCTCCTGAGCGATATCGTTCAAGAACTGCTCCTTGTTGTGGTTGGCAGCAGCCTGCAGGAAGTCACCTTCGATAGAAGTGTCGTTGTTGCTTTCCTTCACACCACGGTTATGAACCATTGCCAAAGCCTGAAGTGCTGTCATGCCAGCATCGCCTTGGTAGTTGCCATTGGCACCGGCCAACTCGTTCATTACCTCAGCATACATCAACAGAACCTGTGAGTAGCGCATCTTTACAACGTTAACACCAGTGGTTACCTTTTCTGTAGATGCCTTAGCTGCAGCCTTCCACTCTTCGCCCATCCACTCAGGACGCCACTTACCAATAGTGATACCAAATGGCTTCATGCTCTGCTTGTCTGGGTTTACATCTCCGATACCTTCGATGGTCTGACCATTTCTCTCACCCCACTGTACAGGGCAGCATGTTACGTTGCGGCGTGTGTCATCCTTCTCGTAAGAGTAGAGGAGGGTAGCAGTGGTGTTCAACTTACCAGAAGAGTTTCCTTTCTTACCAAATTCTGATGTAGAACCTTTGATACGCTTACCTACTGTATAACCAAGTTCACCTGTAACATTCAGCAACATAGGAAGCTCGAAGATATTCTCTTGGTAAGTCTGATCGAGTTTACGCGCATTGAGAAGCTGCCACTCGTTCTTGAAACTTGGGTTCATGCTGTGCTTGCCACTCTTGATAATCTCAGTCAACTTAGCCAAAGCCTTCTCGTAGTATACCTTACGGGTAGCCTCGTCAGGACGCTGTGTAGGATAAGTAGGATCAGAGAACTCTGGGAGAGTCTCGTAACCTTCCTTAGCACTTTCACGGATAGCATAGCCTGCACGTGTCAGAGCTACCTGTGCATAGAGAGCATCAGCATAACCCTTAGTAGCATGCTCTGTAGTATAGTTGCCAGTACCTGCCCATGGGAGCAAGTTAGAAGCCTCTTCCAAGTCTTCGAGCAGACCATCGAGAATTATATCGCGGTCGGTCTTTCCCTCGTAGGCATCGCTCAAGTCAGGCTTGGTAGCAGATGTCTTGTAAGGCACATCACCCCAAAGGCGAACCAAGTCGAGGTAGAGCATAGCACGAAGAGTCAGTACTTCGCCTAAGTAGCGTTTCATGGCTGTTTCTTCAGCGATAGTGCTGTTGCGGATACCTTCGATGGCTTTGTTGCAATATTCGATACAGCCATAGATGTTGGTCCATGTTGTACCCAAGTTAGCCCATCCGCCTGCAGTACCATTGTAGTTCATGTAACCACGTTCGTTAGAAGATGTTGAGGTTGATCCCAAACCATCGATTAACTCGGTATCTGTATTGGCACCGTAAGAGATGGTCATACGGTTCGCATACATATTATCCTGTCCGAAATCACCATAAATCTTGTTGATTTCAAGACCTGTGAAATAGCTTGAGTTGAACACGTTCTCCTGGTCCAGAGCTGAGTCAGCTTTCTGATCAAGGAAGTCGGAGCAACTTGTCAGCATGACACCCATAGAGAGTGCTGCTATTCCTAATATCTTTTTCATATTTTGTTTTCTCCTTTGTCTAAGTTAGAATGTCACGTTAATACCAGCTACGAAAGAACGGCTCTTAGGATAAGCAGCGTAGTCGATACCTGGTGTCATAGGATTGCCCTTAGAAGATGTGTCCACCTCTGGGTCGTAACCACTGTAGTTGGTGAAGCAGTATACGTTGTAAGCAGTGAAGTAAACACGTACGCTCTCAAGCCATGCTTTCTTAACCCAGTTCTTTGGCAATGTGTAACCTACGGTAATGTTGTTGATGCGCAAGAATGAAGCATCCTCCAAGTAGGTATCCAAGATCACCATATTGCTGTTGGCTGCTGGGTTCCATACTGTAGCATTGGCGTTGATCTCGTTCAGACGGCTCATCAAGCCTTCTACACCGCCATAAGCAGTTACTGTAGAGCTTGAAGGACGACCGAGGTTCAGACCATTTGCCGGGTCAACCCATGTGAAACGGTTGTTTGAGTTGTAATCATTGATGATGTTCCAACCTGCAGAAGTACCGCTATAGAAAGAAGCACCCTGTGCTGTAGCATTGTAGATCTTGTTGCCCAAAGAATAGTTACAGAAGATGTTGAAGTCGAAGTTACCGAAGTTGGTCTTCCACATACCATCGAATCCGAAACCACCAGTTACCTCAGGAACTGTATTGCCCAAGCGCTGGAAAAGGGCTTCTCCTTCCTCGTCACATTCTACCTTGGCACCACCAGGATACAGTGTGCCACCGAATTTTTTATAAGAGTTGTTCTTTACGTCACCACCTACATGACCGTCAGCCTCTGTAGCCAAGCGCCATTTGGCACCATCATAGATAAGGTCGCCTGTGCCTGTTGCAGGGTCGAATACGGTATAGAAACCTTGCTGCTTGTAGCCCCAAAGTTCACCTAAGCGGCCACCTTCCTCGAGCAGGAAGTCACCATTACCCTTGGTTACCTTGGTACCACCCCAGCTTGATGTCTCATAGTGTGCGCCACCTTCCAACTTGTCAATCTTGTTCTTGTTGTAAGAGATGTTGAAGTTGAAGTTGAGGTTAAACTTCTTGCTGTCTACGATAGCAGCATTCAGTGCCCACTCAATACCCTTGTTAGAGGTAGTACCTACGTTCTGATACTGACGCTCATAACCTGTTGCTGAAGGCAAAGTCTGAAGCATCAGCAAGTCCTTGGTTGTATTCCAATAGAAATCCAAAGTACCATAGATGCGGCCACGGAGGAAACCGTAGTCGATACCGAAGTTACGGGTTGTTGTGGTTTCCCACTTCAAGTTAGGATTGTAGAGAACGGTCTTGCCGTTAGCCTTATAGGTCTCAAGCATACCAGTGTTCACCTCGTTGAAGCCTGGGTGCTTGCCAGCAGCATCAGCCACGCCATAAGTAGGAGAAAGCATACCAGAAGGGATGCGGTTGTTACCGGCTGTACCCAAAGAAAGACGAAGCTTCAAGTTAGAGAGCCATTTGTCGGCACCCTTCATAAACTTCTCGTCAGACATACGCCAAGCCAAAGCTAATGATGGGAACAAGCCCCAACGATTGCCCTTACCAAACTTAGAAGAACCATCCTCACGCAGAGTGAAGGTCATCAAGTACTTGTCTGCCAAGGTGTAGTTGATACGACCGAAGAAAGAAAGCATATTGTCTTTAGCCTTGATGTCAACCTCGTTGCCAAGAGTGCTTTCTGCAGTATTGGTGAAAGAAAGAATTTGATCGATAGAGAAATCAACAGGGAAGTCTACTGATGTGCTGGTACGTGTAGTCTGCATATCAGAGCTCCACTCATGACCAATCAATACGTTCAGGTGATCACGGCCACCGAAGAGCTTATTGTTGTCATAAGTCAAAGTGTTGGCATTGCGCCATGACTTGTATGTGTCGCGTACGAACTGAGCCTGAGGACGACCATTGTGACCAAACTTAGAGTTGTTAACAGCCAAAGCTGTCCATGCCTGGTCTGTGTCATAGTATTTCCAACCATAGCCAAACTCGGTCTTGGCTGTCCAGTGCTTGAATGGTTTCCATGTCAGAGCAGCATTGTAGTTCTGCTGGAAACGTGTCTGCAATTTGTAAGTACCATCCAGACGCTCCATTGGTGAGCGGCGGGAAGAAGATGAGTTTTCCTCGTCTTCATCAGCAGATACCAACTCCTGAATAGGAGCGAAGGTGATAGTCTGTGCTACGGTTGAGTTAGCAGCATTGCTATCGTTGGTGTCAGCACCACCGCTAAGACCCTTGATCTTCTGATATGCCATACGTGCATTGAAGTCAAAGGTAAGCCACTTGTTGAGCTTGGCCTGCAACTTGGCACCGATGTTGTCCTTGTTGTAGCCAGACTTCTCCATGATGCTGTTCTCCTGATTGTGAGCATAGCTTACATTGTACTTGAAGTCCTTGCTACCACCACTTACGTTGGCATTGTAGATAGCCTGTGTACCTGTACGACCGAATACCTCATCCTGGAAGTTGTGACCTGCTCTTGATTTCCAGATGTCATAGTCTGCATAGTTACCATAGTTGCTACCACCCAGGTTTGATGGGTTGTTGCTGGCGCTTGCAGTTTCGTACTGGTAGAGTACGAATTCATAAGGATTGAGAACTTCGATTTCCTTAGCGTTCTTCTTCCAGCCGTAAGAAGCGTTGAAGTTTACCTGAGTCTTGCCCTCAGAACCACTCTTGGTAGTAATGATGATAACACCATTAGCACCACGGGCCCCATAAATAGCAGTAGAAGAGGCATCCTTCAAAACGTCGATGGTTGCAATTTCGCTGGGAGCGATATCGCTGATAGAGCTTACAGGGAAGCCATCGACAATGTAAAGAGGAGAGTTGTCCTGTGACAAAGAACCACCACCACGTACACGGATCTTTACCTCTGCGTCAGGTGAACCTTCGGTTGTGGTGATGTTCACACCAGCCAACTTACCGGTCATTGCCTCGCTGACGTTAGAAACAGGAACGTTGGCGATTTCCTTAGAAGAAATGGAAGACACAGAACCTGTCAAGTCCTTCTTCTTTACTGTACCGTAACCGATAACGACAACGTCGTTGAGGCTGTTGGACTCGTCCTCGAGCTTAACGGAAACGGTTGATTTACCTGCAACATTTACGACCTGAGTCTTCATACCGATGTATGAGATCTTCAGTTTCTTACTGTTGCCTTTCAATGTTAAGGTGAAATTACCATCAATATCGGTAGCAACGCCATTGCTCTGCACACCCTGCTCGAAGACAGAGGCGCCGATAACTGGCTCGCCCGTATTGTCGATAACTGTACCCTTTACGGTTTGCGCAGATAGGCTTGCTGCAAAAAACAGCATGATGCTAACCAACGCAATTCTAATTTGTTTTAAATTACCAGACATACATTTATTTGGTTAGATTAGTAAAAAAATATATTTCTTCGCTGCAAAGATACTATCTTTTTTGCTTTTTTAATAAATATGGTGTGTTAAAATCTACGTAAACGTTTCCGTTATTTGCGTAAAAAAAAATTTTTTCGTATTAAAAACAAAAGGTGCAACACCCACGAACGGGTATTGCACCTTTTTTATTTATTCAGAAGTTTCTTTTACTTCAGTACCACTTTGCTGGTCTTCTTGCTGCCGTCAGTCATGGTCTTTACGACGATGTTGATGCCACGCTGCAACTTGCTTACCTGAACACCG